>Ga0315314_1000436_pt1 | contig 46518 bp, 45 predicted proteins | sample TDP9_MG_FD_203631 | JGI IMG/M metagenome (GOLD analysis project Ga0315314, IMG submission 203631) | Freshwater sediment microbial communities from Lake Towuti, South Sulawesi, Indonesia - TDP9 | ecosystem: Environmental > Aquatic > Freshwater > Lake > Sediment | place: Indonesia: South Sulawesi... | reverse complement strand
TTTCACGCCATATTCTTCAAGCTTTTTGAAGTGGTCTTCATCAGTTGTGTAGATTAGGTCGGCTTGCTCTACCATGTTTGCGCCCATCATTGCGTCGTTTACTGGAACTTTCTTTTCCTTTGCCCACTGAATCGAATTTTGGCAAGCCTCTCTTGAGATTGACAAGAATGCTATGCGCTTAGAAAGCAGAAGTGAGCCTGTTCTGAATTCAGCCTCGTTCCAATTTAGAAGTCTTCTCAGGGCAGAGAAGACTTCAATAACAACTATTGGATTTAAACCTAAAATGTAGTCCAGTTCCCCCTTAAGCCCTTTCTCCAACAGAACGCGGCACCTTCTGTGATACAACTTGTTCGGATAGTCTGCTATCATCGAGTAAATTATCACATTTGAGTCAAGTACGGCAAGAGGCTTCGCTTCTGCTTTGCCTACTCCTGCCAAACTTCATCCTCCAGAATTTTCTCCAGTTTCTTAGGCGGAATATGCTTTTCTGCATTAACTGGCGTATGAATAGCTTGCCAAGTCGGATCGTCTTCAAGTTTTTCGACGCTGAAGTCCATTACAGTAACCCTAAAGCTGTGATCGTCCAAGGGTTCAAGAACCACAACATCTCCAGCCTTTATGTTTGTCTTCTCTCTGATTTGCTTGTCAACCACAATTCTATATCGCTGGTCAACTTTTGATGTCGTCATATTTTTCCCACATAAATATCCCACAAAAACGTCTAATAAGGTTTGCGTCTCTCTGAACCTCTATGCCAAACCTTAACTGTCTTATCGCTGACTAACTTATCAACACCACGCTGATAAGTGAACAACAAAGAATTGCTGAAAGTAACTATGTCCTTGGGTGAAAAACCTCATTAGATGTGTCATAGGTCCTTTTTTAGGAGAATTTGGTCGTCGTATTCACTGTTCCTCATGAACTCGCGTCCAAGTCTGCCATATTCTTTGAATCCAGCCTTAGTGTATAATTTCACTGCTGGAGCATTCTTTGCTTCAACCTCGATCTTCACAATCTTTATGTTTTTCTCCTTTGCAATTTCGAGAGCGACTTCAATCATCTTTGTGGCAATACCTCTTCTCCTATATTTTGTGTTGATGACTACTGTAGAGATTTCTGCAATGTGGAGTGCTAATGGATGCTGGCTGAAAAACATCTCCAGATTCCCGATCGCTTCTCCATTAACATCTGCAACAAGCCTGACTTTGTTACCTTTCTTCATTTCCTCAACATCTTTCTCCAAAAAATTCTTAGGACCAGCCTTAAGCCAACCCAAGCATGCTCAGTACCGTCCCAGGACCGTCCCGTCAACATTCAGGGGACCGTCCCAACCAATATGACACAACAACTCAGTTTGGTAGGACATCTGCTTGACGTGCAGAGGGTCGTCGGTTCAAGTCCGGCCCGGCCCGCCACCAACATCCCGAACCCTTCTCTAAGAGACAAGTTGTTACTGTAGTTGCACAGTCACATGCATTCAAATCGGGTGACGTTCAAGACTTATATGCAAAAAGGAATGAAAATAAGTATTGAGGAATTAGCAGTATGAGACTGATAATATCGAAATCTGCTATCACGCAGCTTGAAGCGATTCTCTCGGTACTAGTCATCGTTGCAGCAGCGTTCGCAGGGTACTTCGCCTATGTTGCCTATCTTCGACCTGCACCAGCTGAGCTTACGGTGTTCAGCTTGTGGGCCCAAACCGAAGAAGCTAACTTCAAAGAAGTCTTGGAAAGGTTCACGAACAAAACTGGAATCACAGTTAGACATGTAGGTTATACCACAGAAGAGCTTCTTATCACCGTGCCAACGCAGCTGAGAGCAGGCGTGGCCATCGCCGACGTGGTTATGGCTCCGTGGCCCAGCTGGATACTGGGCCTTGCCAAAGACGACTTCCTAATGAGCGTAGGAGACCTCATTGACACTACAAAGTTTCCTGACGCTTATCTTGACCAGGTGACGGCTGAAAACGAAATATGGGCGGCACCCTTCAAAGTCTCAGGTAAGCCAGGCTTCTGGTACAGAAAATCCGCCTTCACGAGCCGAGGCTGGAGCGTCCCGACAACCTACGATGGCTTCAAAACCCTTCTAGCAACCATCAAGGGCACAGGCATCACGCCGATCGCCAGCGGAGACGGAGTGGGATGGCCGCTTTCGGATACAACCGAGGCTTGGATAATCGGTCGAGGAGGATACCAGCTACAGTTAGACCTAATCTTTGGAGACAAGAAATTCAACGGTACCGAAGCCACGAGCGTCTTTACCGAGCTAGACACTCTTTTGAAGGCAGGCTATTTCAGCATACCAGATGATTTCGCCGCACAAGTCGCAAAAGTCTGGGACGGAACATACGCAATGTACTTCCAAGGCAGCTTCATAACGGCTTTTGAACCTTTCAAATCAAACCTCAACGATTTGGCGTTTTTCCCATTCCCAGGAACCAACGGCGTAACTGGAGCAGTTGACTATGCAATTATTCCAGCACTCACAACTCATAAAGCTCAGGCTCAAGAACTGCTGAAATTCTTGGCCAGTCAAGAGGCTCAGCAAATCATGGTGGGTCTCGGCGGATTCCTCGCACCTAACACTGACGTGCCCGACTCAGCGTACACCGCCATAGACCTTTCAGTGCTAGATTTCATGAGAGACGTGAACGTTGTGCCCGACCTAGACGATGCTTTAGGTCCGCCTTTCCAGACAACCTTCTGGGATCAACTGAAAGGTCTTTGGGCTAACCCGAACATCAACATCAATGACATGCTTGATACGCTTCAAGAGAACTGGGTGGCTCCTCCCTTCTAGTTGTTGGGAGACTGAGGATGCGGCTGCGTAAGACTGTAACTCCCCTTCTTTTTCTCATTCCTACCCTTATCCTGCTCATCTTGTTCGTGCTTTTTCCCCTAATGAACACTGTATACCTGAGCTTCTTGAACAAGGAAGACCGATTCGCCGGACTTGAAAACTACGAGCAAATATTCGACGATCAGCTCTTCTGGAACCCTGGCAACCTGGCAGCAGGAAGACCTCCACCATACGGAGCGCTGATACACAACGGGATCTGGATACTAATTCACCTGCCGTTATCCATTTTTTCAGGTCTGCTTCTAGCCGTGCTGTTGAGAGAAGTCAAGGGCGGCGCAATCATAAAGTCAATTGTCTTCTTAGGCATGGTTATCCCGATGATAGTGGGCGGCATCCTGTTACGGTTCATCTACGTTAACGACGCTGGAATAGTCAACGGCTTCCTAAGAGCCGTTGGACTCGGCTCACTGGCCAGAACGTGGACTGCCTTCCCAGAGACTATACTCTTGGCGCTCATCCTTGGCACTGTTTGGATATGGACAGGTTTCTCCATGATAGTCTACTCAGCTGGTCTTGAAGGTATTCCTATAGAACTGTTTGAAGCCGCTGAAATAGATGGCACCTCATGTTGGAGAACGTTTTGGCGCATCACACTTCCAATGCTGAAGCCCGCCACAATCGTAGTCGTTACGATGACGGTCTTATGGGAGCTGAAGATCTTCGACATCGTATGGGTCATTCAGCAAGGCGGTCCACAAGGAGCAAGCATGGTCATGACGTTGCTAATGTTCCTTCAAGCCTTTCTATACCAAGGACCGGCGCAAAACTACCACACCGCCTCGGCGATTGCCACAATGCTGACCATTCTCACAGTTGGCTTTGCAGCCTACATGGTGTACAGGATGGTGAAGATTTGAACGTGAATAAGATCATAGCATGGTTGAGGAAGGCACGGCGGCTACATGTTCGAGAAACCTTCGTAAACTTGAGGCATGCAAAGAAACTCACAATCCTGATTCATGTGATCGCGTGGTCTGCGTCTTTGATCTGGATAATTCCATTTCTGGGCGTTTTCATGGCCTCGCTAAGACCGATGCAGGAAATCGTGGATGGGTGGTGGAACTTCGATGTGTTCAGCCCCACATTCAGAGGCTACACGATAGCTTGGACTAGTCCACCTGATGCTCCATTGAGCAGAGCTATTCTGAACTCCATGATAGTCGCCATACCGTCAACTTTTTTACCGATCCTTGTCGCCGCCCTCGGAGCCTACAGCTTTGCGAGGTTCAAGTTCCCAACTCGTGATCTACTATTCCTAGCAGTCGTCCTCTTACAAACAATTCCTCAGCAGATGGTAATTATCCCAATTTTCTTCTTAACCATCAGAATAGGACTCTGGAACAATTACTTGGGCCTGATTCTAGTCCACACAGCCTTTGCCCTTCCATGGCAGATTCTCTTTCTCAGAAACTTCTTCTCTGTCCTTCCCGTTGAGGTTGAAGAAGCCGCCAGAATAGATGGCGCCTCATACTTGAAGATCTTTTATAGGATTGTCTTACCCCTCAGCCTGCCTGCCATTGCGTCTCTGGTAGCACTCCAGTTCGTCTGGGTCTGGAACGACTTCTTCTTCGCATTAATTCTCATTTTCTCGCCCGAATTGAGACTGGCAACCCAAGCAGTGGCTTCTTTACATGGTCGATTCATAGATTGGAACGTCATAACAGCGGGTTCAATCATAGTGATGATCTTTCCGATTGCAATGTACTTTGCACTTCAACGATACTATGTCAGAGGAATCTTGGCAGGAGCAGTCAAGGGCTAGGTAGTTAAACTAGCGTAGCACCTGACTTCCTGTCGAAAACATGGATCTTATCAGCTTTGAAAGTTATCCACAGCTCGGCGCCTTCTCGGACCTTAAAGCTTGGGTCCACGACAGCCTTAACAAGATACTGGCCGACTCTGAGATCAAGTATCAACTGGTCTCCAATAGGCTCTGTGACTTCTAAACGGGCCTTCATCACATCCTCCTCTTCTATGGCCTCTTTAGAAACTGCGATGTCCTGTGGTCTCACGCCCAAGACGCATGCCTCAGAGGTCACGTTTTTCGCCAACTCTTTTGGCAAGCGATAAGTAAACTCTGCACAATCAAGCTCCGCGCCTTCAGTTAGAAAGCACTCGAAGAAGTTTGTGGGCGGGCTACCAATGAAACCTGCCACAAACATGTTTTGGGGACGATAGTAAATGTCATGAGGAGCGCCAGTTTGCTGAAGAACACCTTCATTCAAGATGGCAATCTTGTCACCCATGGTCATAGCTTCAACTTGATCGTGAGTAACGTAAATTGTCGTGATTCCAATGTCTTTTTGGAGTTTCTTAAGCTCGGCCCGCATGTACACTCTTAATTTGGCATCCAAATTGCTCAGAGGCTCGTCCATTAAGAAAACCTGAGGCTCTCTCACAATAGCCCTGCCCAACGCCACTCTCTGCCTTTGACCACCGCTGAGTTGTCTTGGCTTCCGATTCAGAAGCGTCTCTATTCTCAAAAGCCCCGCAACTTGCTGAACCTTCTTGTCTATCTCATCTTTCGAGACTCTCAGGTTCTCCAGCGGGAAAGCTAAGTTCTTGAAAACCGTCATGTGAGGATAAAGAGCATAACTCTGAAAAACCATGGCGACATTCCTGTCTTTCGGATCAAGGTCGTTCACCAGTCTATCGCCAATGTAAATTTCTCCTTCATCAGGCGTTTCCAGTCCTGCAATGCATCGAAGAGCAGTGGTCTTGCCGCAACCCGAAGGCCCTAAGAGAACGAGAAACTCGCGTTCAGCAGCGTCAAGAGTCAACTGGTTGACCGCAATGACGTCGCCGAACCGCTTTGTTACACCCTTGAGACGAACTTTTGCCAAAACCTGCACCGAGGTAAGATAGACGATTACCTTCCATTAAAGATTCTTCTGCAACTCGAAGGCGTTATAAACAAGCCGTCGTGAGGTCAATATGCGGCAAACTTAGTGGCTGAGATAGAAGATGGAAACAATTTCATCTGACAAAGTTCCTCTTGAAGAATACAAACCCATTGTCGGCGAACAAAAGATAAGCGAAATCCGCATACTTGCAGAAAAACTGTCTGGCCAAAGAGTCTGTCACGTAAACTCGACTCAATACGGCGGCGGAGTCGCCGAAATACTCAACAGACTCGTTCCACTCATGAAAACCGTGGGGCTGAAGGCTGAATGGAACGTAATCAAAGGCTCGCAGGAATTCTTTGGCATCACAAAGACCATTCACAACGGCCTGCAGGGGATGGCGGTTACTCTCACAGAGGACATGAAAAGAAGCTATTTACTCATGAATGAACTTAACGCAAATGAACTCAGTTTGGACCATGACTTCGTGGTTATTCATGACCCGCAGCCTGCCGCGATGATCAGCTATCAACGCCAGAAGCCCGGCAAATGGATATGGCGCTGCCACATAGATTTGTCCAGTCCCTACGGAGAAGTATTGGACTTCATTTCTCCGTTTGTGCTGCAATACGACTTCTTGATTTTCACCGTTGACCGGTACGTGCCACCCCTTCTGAAGAACAAAGACGTTGCCATAATCTGTCCTTCGATAGACCCTTTGAGCGCTAAGAATAGCTTCCTTCCAGAGAAGACTGTTCTGTCTACACTGGGCAAATTCGACATAGATCCAGAAAAACCCATTATTACGCAAGTTGGCAGATTTGACCCGTGGAAAGACCCGACCGGCGCAATTGATGTCTACCGAATTGTGAAGAAAAAGATCCCTGACTTGCAACTTCTGCTCATAGCCATGATGGCCAGAGATGACCCAGAAGGTTGGGTATATTATGAGAAGACAGCTAGACATGCAGGCAACGATTACGATGTGCATCTTCTCACCGATCTTGTCGGCGTCCGAGACACTGAGGTAAATGCATTTCAAAGAGCGTCCAATGTGGTCCTGCAGATGTCGACTCGTGAAGGGTTCGGCTTAACAGTGACGGAGGCTTTGTGGAAGAACATTCCGGTTGTAGCCCGCGGTGTTGGAGGCATCCCGCTTCAGGTGATTAATGAAGAGAACGGATTCCTTGTTGAGACAGTGCCTGAAGCCGCAGAAAAATGCCTTTTCCTGATAAACCATAAAGACAAAGCCAAGGAAATGGGCGAGAAAGGTAGAAAACGAGTGTTGGATAACTTCCTGATTACTCGACACCTAGAAGACTACCTCAGACTGTTTGGAAAGTTGAAGTAGCCGCGCTACTGATGCAGAGAAACCGAAGCCTATGGTGCCTCTTGTCTTTTCATTGTCAATATGTGCTGTGCCAGTGTTGCAAAGGTTAGTGGACGATAGTGGACATTGTCCTTGAGGTCTATTAGGAAAGTCTTGAAGTCAGGGTCTAGGACTGGGTATTGCCTAATAATTTGCAGATACTCGGTGAAAGACGAATAATCCTCATGTAATGAGATGAGAACGCCGGTGTATCCGAAGCCCAAACCCCTTTCGAACATGATCACGTTCATGGCGAATGATTGATCTTTGAACCTTTGTTCCGCACGTTTGCGCATTTCGTCTGCTTGTTTGGCGTTGAGACCGCCCTTGTACCTAACGAAAGTTATGGCTGCGATGGCAAAGCCCAGTTTCTGGAAATCAGGCAAAATCGTATACTGTTTGATGTAGCCCTGTTTCTCCAACTTGTGACGAAGCCTAGAAACCGTGGGCTGAGAAACTCCTAGTTTCTTGGACAATTCTCTGTCGCTCTTACGCGAGTCTGTTAGAAGCTGCGAAATTAGGTTCCATTCGATCTCTCTCATTGCTTTAACCATTGAGGACCCTTCTTTCTTAACCCATTTCCATCTTCAATGTCATAAGGGGTTGAATTAACTGAAACGAACAATAAAGCTCTTGCGATGGTTCTCTTCCTCAATAATGTTTCACTTTTTGAATTGCGCTCCATCTACTGTGCAAACAATACGTCTAATGGAGAGGAGACACTTGGGAACACGCACTCAAAGCTGAAGACCACTTTGCTACAACGGGTAGAAGAAGACTTTCACGCAGAATGCCAGATAATCATACAGCAGCTAGACCACTATAAGACTCTACTGAACAACATGGCGAAATCTGGCAGGTTCAGTCTCCTTATCACCGTTAGAGGAACAGACATCCCCCACCATGAATACGAAAATGACGTGGATCTGCTTGAAAGATGCGGCGTTGCAAGAAGAAAACAAGATTCACCGAATATAACGCACACTGCGAGTACGAGCTGACAGAAAAAGGGCGAGCCTTGATAAGAGAAACCGGATTCGATCCAGACATCAATAAGAGTCTCTTGCCTTTAAGAGGAGCCACTGCTTCTCCCCAGCCTTCTTGAACCTTGCGAAAACATAGCGACCGTGAAGCCTTTCTCCGTTAAGTGAAAACTCGATCTTGTCCCTTTCCCAGACCTTCAATGCGTAATCGCCTTTGTCCCATATCTTCACCGTTCCAGCTCCATACTGCCCGGGCGGAATGCTGCCTTCAAAACCCGCGTAGCCTAATGGGTGATCTTCAGTCTCCACGGCCAGCCTCTTGTCTCCAACAAGTTCCGGTATGCCCTTAGGCACAGCCCAGCTTTTGAGTACGCCTTCCCTCTCTAAACGAAGGTCATAATGAAGCCTTCTAGCATGATGCTCCTGCACTACGAAAATCTTGCCTGCACCTTCTGTCACACTGCCCATCGGTTCGGGAGTTGCAGCAAAATCTCTTCTAGCCACATACTCATGCAAACTGTGTTTTATCTGGCTAACACCACATTCATTTGGCTTCTTGTCAGCTCTTAAGCCTCGAAATCGTGCCATACGCAGTTTGCCGTCTTTAGTGATGCTTTGATAGCCGACTTCGCACACAAGCAAAGGCTGTAACCACGTTATCTCCTCAAGAACATCGACTCCTTCCAAGGTCTTCTCCTGCACCTCCAGAGGCTTGAAGGCTTTTAGCAGAAGTTCCATCGCGTTCTGGGTAAAGCCTGTTCCTACCTTGCCCACGTACACGGCTTTGCCATCGTCGTAGAGCCCGAGAATCAACGCTCCAAATACTTTCTCTCTGGCTCCTTCACCCTTCGTATAGCCAAAGATAACACAATCACACGACGCTATTTTCTTGATCTTTAGCCAGTTGCTGCTCCTCACACCTGGCTGGTAGGAGCTATCTTTTTTTTTCGCGATTATTCCTTCTATGCCTTTCCTGAGCGCAGCTTCGTAGTAAGCCTCACCTTCTTCGTCTGCCGACAGAGAAAAGACGACGAACTTGTTTTCTTTCACATGCTCAGCTAACATTTTCTTTCGCTCAGTCAACGGAAGGTCAACCAGCGGCTTACCGTCTTTCTCCAGTATGTCAAAAACCACGTAGGTCGCCGGAAATCGCCTGGCCATATATTCGATGTCACGAGCATTAGTGGTGTTGGCTCGTTCAATCAACGTCTGAAAGTCAGCTTTGCCTTCTCTCATAACGACGACTTCGCCGTCGAGAACCACGTTACTTGCCAGAGTCTTTAATTCTTCCAGTTCAGGGAAATTGTACTTTAGCTCCTTATCGTTCCGGCTCCGCATGCTCAACTGATCATTGATGTAGCTGATTGCTCTGATTCCATCCCATTTTACTTCGAAGATCCAGTCTTTAGAAGTGAAAGCCTTCTCCACTGGCTGGGCAAGCATCGGCTTGTAGAGCCGCTTCATTTCTGCTTCAGCTGTTTAAGCGTTTCTTGCAGAGCGACCATCAGTTCTTTGGCTGCTTCCTCTTTCACAGGTTTCTCAACAACAATAGTCTCGCCCTTCATCTTCTTCTCGATTAACTCTTCAACCTTCTCCTTGTAGCTGTCCCTGTAGTCTTCGATTTTGAATTCACCCGAGAGGTCACTGACAATCTTCACAGCTAGGTCCAACTCCGCTTTATTGGGTTCTTTAAGCCTTTTCAGGTCTTCAACTTCGCTGGGATCAGCAACCTCATACGCGTAGCGTAATGTCGTCACGACTAAGGCGCCCTTGTAGGGATGCACCAGAACTGGATATTCCTTGGTCTTGAGGGTGATTCGTCCAACTCCAGCCTTTCCCAAGCTCTGCAAGGCGGTCAGCAACAGGCTATAAGCATCGTCACTTTTGTCAGGCAGTAGCAGAAAAGACCGGTCAAAGTACACTGGATCAGTTGACAGATAATCGACAAACTTGTCTATGCGGATTCTGGAGTCAGATTCAGGTCGGGCTGCTTTCAACTCCTCCTTGTCGAAAACCACAAACTGACCCTTACTAACTTCGTACCCTTTCGCTATATCCTGCCATGGGATAGGCTTCTCTTCTTTGATACACACTTTCTCATACTTCAAGGGCGAATTGTCCGTCTTGTGCAGAAATCTGAAAGTGACACCCTTGTCAAAAATCATGGTCTGCAGCTTGACAGGCACGTTGACCAAACCGATAGTTATACGTCCAGACCAAATGGGTCTCTTGGAGATTCGTATTCTCGGCTTTTCTTCTTTTATCAATTTTCAACCCACCTCTAGTTTCTGTCTGTTATCTAACAAACCTTTCCAAGGGTTTTCCTTAATTTTTACCACAGTAGATATCGTGAACTCCGTGGGCTTTAATTGTTTCTTGACGTCACCCCAATCTAGCGGAGTTGATGCTGTTGCTTGCGGCGCAGCTCTCAAGCTGTACGGGCAAATCATGGTTCTTCCCTGAGAGTTCTGCCTATAATCAATGAAAACTGTTCCCGGCGTCTTCGACTCGGTAAACTCTGAGACTACGATCTCAGACTGCGTGGTTAAATGCTTGGCGATTTGATGCACGAATTCTCTGGTCTGCGCGAAGGAGTATCCATCGATGATTGGCACGATGATGTGTAGCCCTTTCTTGCCTGAAGTCTTTGCATACGATCTGAGACCGAAGGAGTCTAGTTTCTCTTTAAGCAAGAGCGCAACTTGAGCCGCTTCTGGGTAGTCAGCTGGTGGTTCAGGGTCAATGTCGAACAGAACCAAGTCTGGGTTCTCAAAAGCGTCTGTTTTGGAAAGGGTCACGTGGATTTCGATGGCTGCGAGGTTAGCCAACCATATCAGAGTGTCCAGATCGTTGCATACAATGTAGTTGATTTCACGTTGTGACGTCTCAGCGTACCTTCGGTAGGTTTCAACCCAAGAAGGCGTGCCCATAGGTGCATCTTTCTCGTAGAAACCTTCCTTTTCTATGCCCTCTGGAAATCGGGTCAAGACGACTGGTCTGTTTGAGAGCATGTTCAGCATTCTCGGCGCCATCCGAATGTAGTATTCAATAACCTGCGCCTTTGTGACTCTCAGCTCCGGGTATAGAATCTTGTCAAGATTCGTGAACTCCACCTTTGTTAACTTCTTGAACATTATGGATTGTCCCCCAGAGCCGGCTACGCCCACTTTGTGTCTAACACGATTTCAATCGCGAATTTTAAATGCTTTGATGGTGGCTTGAGTATGTGCAAGGCATGAATCGACATGGCTAAGCTGACCGGTTTGCTACGTCTGCTGCGCCCCGTTAACTGTGTAATGATGGGCTTCGCGGTTATGGTTGGCGCAGTGCTGGCAACTCAGGGTTCTTCCTTTATTTCTTGGCAAAGTCTGCTCTACGGTTTCATCACGGGCTTCATGCTAACCGGCGCCTCCATGGCTATCAACGATTATTATGACCGAGAGATCGATGCTGTAAATGAGCCTAGCCGCCCGATTCCAAGCGGTGCAGTTAAGCCGCAGGAGTCGTTGATTTTCAGTTTTGCTCTAACAGTAATTGGTTTTGCAGCCGCATTCTTCACCAGCGTCTATTGCCTTGCCATAGCCGTAATCGCTTGGATTGTGTTCGTAGTTTACACGACTGTTGGAAAACGAAGCGGGTTGCCCGGCAATTTTCTGGTCAGCACGTGTGTGGCTATACCCTTCGTTTACGGCAGTGTGGTTGCTACTAACGCGGTGAAAATCAACGTGGTGTTTTTCGCAGCTATAGCATTTTTTTCAAACACAGGCAGAGAAATCACCAAGGGCATAGTCGATGTCAGAGGCGATGAAACACGAGATGTAAAGACTTTGGCTGTGCGTTTTGGTGGTAAAGGTGCAGCTGTTGCAGCCGTCATCTTCTATCTTCTAGCTGTTTTCCTTAGCTTGATTCCTTGGTTTCTGGATCTGGTTTCTATATGGTTTGTTCCTCTAGTTGTTGTCACGGACGCCGGGCTTGTCGCGTCCTCTTTTCTGCTTTTGAAGGATTATTCAAGGGAGAGCGCCAGAAGAATCAAGAACACAGTTATTTTATGGTTCATCATTGGATTGCTGGCTTTTATCGCAGGCGCTGTGGGATAAACCAAAGGAAATGATTGTTTCAGGAAGGATTCGTGATTTTGATTCTGGCTTCATAACGTTGAAATTGCAACTCTACTGATATTTTGTCTCAAGTTTAGGTGAAAAACTGATGCATGCTAAGAGTGAAAGACTGAGACACCTCTATGGTTGGAATTCAGCCTATGCCACTATGACTCCAGCAGCTCAAGAAAGCTACAAATATCCAGACGGAATCGTATTGACGTTAAAGACAGCCAATCACGACGAGCACTATTTTGTGGAACGTACGTTCGCCCTTCAACTGGCTAACTCGATCAAGGAATCTTTAATCAACAAGAAACCGAAACCACAAAACAAGCAGCAAGCCAAGCCATCAGAGAAGCCTCAAAAGGCACCGAAGAAAAGTGGCAAGTTGAAGCCTCGACCAGATTAAGAGGTCTCAAAAGGAATAACTTGAGATTCTAATCGGTGGCTATCTGCGAGTAGATTCTGTCCAGCCTTAGGCTTGCCTTTTTTCCAGCCGCCCGAAGCAAAACGTAATGCAGAGTTTCATGCACAATAAGATCCTCAATGTCGTTCTCGTGCAGTTCACCGAAGATGTAGACCACTCCACATCCCGTGTCAAAGACGCCGTAAATTGGTGGAAACTGAAACACAAACTCCAACGCACGAGCCATTCTACCCGCTGTCCCTTGAACCTGAGTGCCGTCAAGATAACTTAGAGAGAATTCAGTATAAGAGAGATATTTCAACCCTCGAAATATGTCATGTCTCTTTCTGAACAGCTTTATCCAACCGCAACAAATAATACAACGTGACATGCACATTCTTGAAGCAAAAGCGAAGCCGGAATGAACCATGCCGGAGGAAATCTTCGACGTAGACAAGTTTGTCGCAGCGGCTGAAAGAGCTGATTACTGCGCTATCAAGAGGCTGAAGCGAACAGTTAAACTCAAGCTTCGGACACCAAAGAAACTCTACACAATCAGAGTCGACCCTAGCAAGGCTGAGGAGATAATAAAGAAACTCAGATGTGAAATACGCGAGGTCTAGCCTCTCGTTTTCATTCAACGACAAAACTTTATAGCATATACTGCCTTTAGGTTGCAATTTCTGCCAGACACGTTGAAAGTGACAGCATGGCATTCAGAAAACTTTACAGCAGCGACGTTCTGGTGCTCGGCACCGTCTCATTCATTGAATCTCTGGCTTTCTCCATACCCTTCTCCTATTTCCCAAATTACGCCATATCGTTGGGAGCCACTGTTGCCTCCATAGGATTGTTCACATCCAGCTTCATGGCTGCATCAGCTTTACTTTCCCCAAAGATTGGAAGCGTCTCTGACAAGATCGGAAGAAAGAAGATCATGCTCTGGGGTCTCCTCGGCGACATCATATTCGGAGCACTCACAGGGCTGGTGCCAACTTGGCAATGGCTTCTACTAGTTAGAACGATTAATGGAGCAGTCACAGCGGCAGCCACATTGCCAGCCGAAGCATTGTTAATCGACAAAGTTCCCCTTGAACGAAGAGGAGAAGCCGTAGGCTTCGTGGCATCCTGCGCCATCATCGGCAGAAACGTCGGTCCAGCCTTTGGTGGATCCACTCAATACATTGCCTCGCAGTTCCTAGATGTGATAAGCAGTTACAGAGTTCCATACTTTGTCGACGCTGCATTCGCAGCCTCAGCGATGATCCTCGTTGCTTGGAAGATTTCTGAGAAAACTACAAACCCAAGCAAACTGAGCACAAACGTCACTAGTCCAGATTCAGATGTCCCACCTTCGCCTTCGCGAACAGACGTTAAGGTGAAGTATCCACGGGCATTCAAGATACTGTTGGCAACCGCTTTCGCAAACGGCATCGCTCTGGGTTTCATACTTCCAATCATCGCGCTTTTCTTCCAAGACAAGTTTGGTCTTGAACCGATTGTAATAGGCTCCATCATGACCATTGCAGGCCTCGCAGGGTTCCTCGCAAGCTGGATTGCAGGACGGATCTCTGACCAACTCGGCAGAAAACCCCTCATAGCAATTGGAGGTTTCTCCACACGTTCGTGTGGGCTGATACTTCCCTTTTCCGCAGACATCGGGCAAGCGGCATTCCTACTCTCAATTCGGTCTTTGGGCTTCAACATTTTCATGCCGGCGATGCAGGCGCTCAGAGCCGATATCGTGCCAAAAGAAGTCAGGGGAAAGCTGTTCGGGCTTTACAACACGTTCTTCACAGCTGGTGACATTGTAGGTCCAATTGTGTCAACTCTGCTTTACGACATCTTTAGGTTTACATCATGGAACGTTGGCGGCCTATCAATCCCTGGATACGGTATACCCTTCTACGTAAACTCTATTTTGGGCATCATTACAACCGCGGTGCTTTTGTTGTTTGTTCAGGAGACAGTTGGGGCTAAACACCAGGCTAAAAAAGAAGCCCAAGATATTTCAGCGTCTTGAAACATCGTTGCACGTATGGATAAATAAGAGCGTTATCCGACATAATCTAGTTGTGCCGAGATGCTCCAATTGAAGAGGACATCATTTGACCCTATAGCCGAAGTGTTTGACAAAACCAGAGGCCCGCCCAAATATGTTATGGGGAAGATGCTTGACGCTTTGTCCAAGGAATTGCGAGGTTACCGAACCATCTTGGACGCAGGCGTTGGAACTGGCAGGTTCGCCAAACCTGTACAGGATAGGAAGTTCGAGGTTGTTGGTGTCGACATCGCTAGGAAGATGCTGGGCGTCGCAAAGAACAAGGGCGTTAAGAACCTGGTAAGGGCAGATGTGTGCTTCCTTCCGTTTGAGAAGGATTTTTTCGAAGCTGCGATATGTAACGCAATTCTGCATCTGATCCCAGAATGGAGCGCGGCCTTGCGGGAAATATGTCGAGTGACTTCCTGTGTCATGGTTTCAACGGTTCATGAACGAGAGAACCCTATACGGCAAGCTTACACGCATCTGCTGGAACAGTTTGGATACAAATTGCCTAGGCGTGAAAGCCCGGTATACGATCTACGCGAGTCCGTTCCTCCTTCAAAATCCTTGCACATATCTTCCTACTATGTTAATGCAAGAGAGAGACTTGCTAATATGAGCCGAAGAGTCTTCTCGTTCCAATGGAATATACCTGATGATATGCACAACAAAATCATGATAGAACTAAGAAAACGATTTCGAGAGAAAGAGTTTCGGCAAGGAATGCGCCTTCTAGTCTGGAACGTAGAAGACTTAAAAGCCTATTTAGGGAAGTAGCATCGCTGCTGGTTTCAAGAGTCTAGTATTCCGTCACTCCGGTGAATCTTAGCTTCTGCAGTTTCATAGCGGGAGCCGTGCTGTCGCCCGTTTGTTGTAGTTCTTTGCCTACCATTGGAATATTTTTCAGGGCTGAGAGCATGCTGTCCGTGTAGCGCAGATTCATGACTGGTTTGCTCAACTTACCGTTCTCGATGAGAAATGTTCCGTCTCTGGTTAAGCCAGTGAGTATCGCTTTTGTCGGATCAACTGCGTTCGTGTAGTGAAACCTTGTAACAAAGACTCCATGCTTCGTATCTTTGATCATGTCCTCCATTGAGGCGTCACCTGGACTCACGATTAAGTTGATTGGAATCGGCCTCATCGGACCAAAAAAGGGCACGATCGGCGGAGGCGAATGTCCAGTGCTTTTCTTGCCTTTCTCCCTTCCAGCTGTGAACGAGTCGTAGCAGATGCTCTTTTCGGAAACCACGCCCTTATCTATCAGCTGCAAGGGCTTCTTGGGAACTCCCTCTCCATCAACGGGCGAAGCATACAAGCTCATGGAATCTCTCGCATCGTCTTTCACTGAGAATTCCTTGTCGAAAACCTGTTCGCCCAAGTGATACTTCACGAAGGACTGCCCGTCTTGATAGGTTGTAGCTGAGAAGCCCATGAAACTTAAGAAGGTCACGAAAGTCGCAGCTGCGCGAGGACTCAGAACAACCTCGTATTCGCCGGGCGGAAGCTTTTCAGGTCTGACACTTTTCACCGATTTTTCAGCCGCCTCTTCTGCGGCCTGAATATGGTCAATGTCTTTCACGAACCTTGAGTACTGTTCTGCTGAGCCGAAGCCTTGAGAACCCGCAACTTCCGATATCACTGTCACGTTAACACTGGCAAGCGACATCTGCGCCGACGCTGAAACCCCAAGCGAGTTAGCAACGGCGAAAGACGACGACCCCGTGCTGTAGGATCCAGCAACAGCCTTCACATTCTTGGACTTCGAATGAGCGGTTTCTATGATGTCCTTCACCTTGTCTGCCCTGAAGCTTGCTGTGCACGCAGCGGTTTTTTGGTCATATGCTCCTTTCACTGGAGTCCATTTCTGAGGCTTGGGCAAGCTCTTGAAATCCTTGTTTGGAGGTGTCACCTTTGCGATTTTAAGGGCTTTTTCAACGGCGTCCTCGATATGTTTTTCATCTAGAGTGTTGACCGATAGTACTCCGATCTTCTTTTTCGTTACAACCTTGACCATTATGCCGCCGTTTTTAGAGGCTACGTTTTGATGAATCTGGGAATTGGCAAACCGTGTTAGAGCTCTGTCAAGCAGGAACGAGGCGGCGTGTGCTTGAGTTGCTCCTTTCTTCAAGGCGATTTTAACCGTCTTTTTGGACAGGTTGACTAATTCTTTTGTGTCCATTTTTCATCCCTCCTCAGCGGAGTAAACCGATCCTTGTTTTTCTAAATCTCGCCGTGCTGCATCCATGTCCCACATACATCGACTGCCCTGGAACTCCTTTTCCACAGTTTGGCGTGCCCCACATTTTCCAGTCATCTTTGCTGACAGCGTCGCAACTACCCCAGAAAACAGGCGTCATCCCCGTATAGGTCGGGTTCTTGAAGATCTTCTCTTTGCTTCCATTCTTGATTTCCCAACCGATCTCGGTGCCGAACTGAAAGTTGAGCCGTCTGTCGTCGATGCTCCACGACCTATTCACCATCATCAAGACTCCGTTTCCTGTGTCTTGTATTATTTCGTCTGCTTTCCAGTTTCCGGGAAGAAGATTGATGTTAGTCATGCGGATTATGGGCAACGCTGTCGGAGACATAGCCCTCATGCCTCCGCTGCTCTGCTTCATTCCAAGTTCAGCAGCAGTTTCCCGAGAAGTCTGATACCCGGCAAACAAGCCCTCTTTGATCAGGTCGACGCGTGTTGCTCGTGTTCCCTCGTCATCGTAACCGAAAGTTCCCAGCCCACCGGGCACTGTTGCATCAGCGACTATGTTCACGTTTTCTGAACCATACTTCAGTCTGCCCTTCTCGTTCGGAACCAGAAAGCTTGTGCCCGCGTAATCTGCTTCCATGCCAAGCGCTCGATCAAGTTCAGTTGGATGCCCACAACTCTCGTGGATCTGAAGCTCAAGCTGATCTCCCGTCAGAATCAGATCAGTTTCGGTTGAAGGGCATCTCTCAGCGTCCAGCAATTGCACGGCTTCTTGACCCACTTGTTTGGCATGGTCGGCTATTCTGAGTGATTCAAAAAACTCGTAGCCACTGGTGCTGAAGTTGCCTCGAAACGACGATGGATACGACCTACGCTGCACTTCTCCGTTTCTTACAGCGACGCCTTCCATGCCTCCACCGCACCACGTTATCTGCTGGTTGATTTCGGCTCCCTCGGTGCTCATGAAAAACTTGTTCTCCCGAAAAGCCCTGAAAAACGCTGAAGAAGATTTTATCAGATCCGACTGTTTGGCTACTGTGCGTTCAGCGCTTAAGAGGAGTTCTATTTTCTCATCTAACGGTATTTTGAAAGGATCCTTCTTCATACGGGTGGTGTATTTGCCTTTTCCAGCCTTCTGAGGCGTAAGCTTCACATGCTTTTTCTTGAGCTTTGCACTTGCTTTCGCAATGCTGATTGCTGTTCTAGCTGTTTGCACAACCTCTTTCTTGGTGAGGAACACTGATCCAGCGAAACCCCATGCTCCATCAACAATGGCTCTGATGCCCACTCCGTTGATTTGTCGCAGGCTGACGTCGTCAGGTAAACCTCTCTTCACGGTTACATGCTCGTCGAAAATCTCGCCGATTCTTATATCTGCGTATGAAGCGCCATTTTTCTTCGCCCCTTCGAGAGCGGCTTTTCCAAGCTCTTGCGACATGTTTTTCCCTTCACAAGAGTTTTCTGGTTTTAGCGATTGAGACTTAAGTGTCTTGCGATTAAGCCAGCTGCGAGGGCTTCACAACTCATTTTTCCATGGTTCTGTGAACCAACATGTGACAATCATCACAGAACTTGGTGCCCTTCTTGTCGGTGTCTTTTATTGAAAGAGAAAAATGCATCACGCATGATGGATTCCTGCAGTGTTCCAGCCCGAGTGCATGCCCAATCTCATGGACAGCCTCTTTCACCGCTCGCTGCTGAAACAACCGTTTGTCCGTTGGTTCACGGTAGAATTCTGGATTCAACCTATGCAACGAAATAAGCGCCACGTTGCCCGGACAACCTGCTTCCCCAAAAACAAAATTGTAGTTAGACACGTAAAGATCGACTCCAGTCACGCCCAAGACATAGTCTGTCTCAGCCCTTCGGATGTGGCTACTGATCAGCGCCAGCACTTGCGTCGAGTGATATTGCTGCCTGCCCACATTGAAAGCTTGGCGTGGCAAAGGCATGCTCTCCTCTACGACTGCGAATTCTGTTTCTGGAAAAGCTTCTCTCAGACCATCTTGAATGACCTGCAAAACCTCGAAGTCAACTTGCCCTACAGGGAGAACGGTGATTTTCATGACTTCACCTTGATTCAATCTAAATTGTGAAGGTATCACCAGAGTGAGGTGCCACAGCGTCAAGGCCGGTTTCTTCCTTTATCCATTTAGCGAAGCGTTCACAGTTGCCTTCAGCGCCATGTATAACGTACACTCTGGGATTGCCCTCCAACTTACTCGCTACTTCTTTGAGTTCAGTGGCGCCGGCGTGAGACGAGAAATCGAAGCGCTCCACCCTTGCCTTGATCTTCCGCATTTTGCCGTCTATGACACAATGTCCTTTCTCCAGCAGTTCATGTCCAGGCGTGCCAGGAATCTGATAGCTTACCAAGAACACCGCGTTCCTGTGTTTCTTTCCTAACTTCTGCACGTAGAATGAAGCCGGGCCGCCTTTCAGCATACCAGCAGGCGAGATAATCACTCCAGGTTTGCTCAATGCCAAACGCCTGTCTCGCCATCCCTCAACCGCGTCACTTGAGTGCACAGCATCGGTGAAGAGGCGGGGATCCCGCAGAAACGAAGAATAGTTCATGAGTATGCGGTTAGTCTCACGAGTCATGCCGTCGACGGTTATTGGATGTTCAAAGTGATACGCCGCCAGCACGCATGCAACTTCCTGCGAGCGACCAACGCTGAAGGCGGGGATCAGCACTGTGCCCCCGTCTTCGACGACTTCGGTGATTTTTTCAACAAACTCTCTTTCAAGAGCACTTCTTTCAGGATGGTCTTCGTTTGCGTACGTGCTTTCCATAACAAACGCGTCGATTGCGCCGTAGTTTCCGTCAGCAGGCTTAAGCAAACGAGTGTTTATGGTGTTGAAGTCACTGGTGTACACCAAGCGCTTGCCATCAGCCTCAACTAAGGCTTGAGCGCTTCCAGGCAGATGACCCGAGTCTAACAGTGTCAGCTCCATGTCTCCAACAGTGCGGCTTTCTCTGTACCCCATGGGCACAGCGGCACGCATCATAGAGCGCAGTTCAAGGTACTCAAAGGGCAGGTAATACGATGACAAGTGGATGAAATCGGATATCAGTAGCTGCGCCAGTTCAAAGGTTAAACTCGTGCCAAACACGGGTTTCCGCTCTTGAATGTGGAAAATGGGCACAGCTCCTGAGTGATCAAGATGTCCGTGAGTTATGACTACGCCGTCTACTTCCTTGGGCGGCACATGCATTGGGAAACCTGGTGTGTGATCAACCATGACACCGTAGTCTAATACAAGCTTGCTTTTCTCGGTCATAACAGCCACAGCAGAGCGCCCTACTTCACGAGTGGCGCCCAAAAACTGGACTTTCAACGAAGAGTGTTCACCATCCAATAAACATCTGGAAATTTTGGAATTGCTATTGTTGTTTCACAGATAAGAAGCAGAACTCGAATTTAAATCATGCTTTAACCAAAACAGGTTTAACCCTGTTGTTTTTGATGGCTTTCAAGATGCTGTCCACGTTTGGGTCTGCATTGATTTCTGTGTACGCTTTCCACATTTGCTGAACATGATGTGCATCGCTTCCTCCAACTCCAGGTAAGCCCATTGTCTTTGCCAATGCGTCAGCCATCCTGCTCTCTTCGTCGGTGGAGTCAGGGTTCAAAACCTCAACTGCGCCAAGCCCATTAGGAATCTTTTTGGCCGCATCTCTGATTCCGCCTCCTCGATATGGGTGTGGCACTACTATAACACCGTTTCGAGCTTTGGCGAAGTCAACGACGCTTTCCAAGCTCGACCAGTAAGCTGGTTTTTCAGTAACTCCGAGGACTATTACATCGCCCAGCATTGTGCCCACTTCAACGCCCGGAACAATCACCACGTCAGGATAGGCTGCGGCAAACCTGCGCACGTGAAAGTAGCCTTCCAAAGTGTTGTGGTCAGTGATTGCTACGCCTTTGATCACAGGATGTGCGTGGAGCGAATCTGCTACATACTTAGGGCTGATTGAAGCGTCGAAAGAAAACCGCGTGTGTAAATGCAGGTCCACGCATATCATGTTCGTTCGCCTATTGCCTTCTGCACGGCATCAGATAAAGTGTTCATTGCTGATTTGCCCCACGGGTTCCTAAGATTCAAAACTGTCACTAGAGCTTTCTTGCTCTTGCACGCGCTCTTAACAGCGGAGACTACCCTGCTCCTCCAAGTTTCAGAGTCGTTGAGAAGCACGACACTCGGATACTCACTCCGTCTAATGTAACTTCCGACTTGATCCGCCACGTACATTATGGTCTCGTGATCGAGAGGCAATGCAGTCTCATGCTGTGACAGTGGATAAACCTCGTCTAGTTCTGTGGGCACGACTCCAAAAGGCGCGGCGTAGGTGCAGACATGAACCAGACGCTGCTTGTCCTCAAGTCTCTGTTCAACACCTTTGATAATTCTTGCGTGCTCCTTGGACTTGTGAAAAGGTTTGGTAGAAGTCTGTGGCAGCAGAAGCAATACTCTGGCATTTTTGGGCGGAGTGTATCTATCTCTAAGCCTGTTGGCGTGGCGCAGCACTTCGGGCCGAATCAAACCAACTGCTCCATAAAAGAAAAAACCGGAGGTCTTCGAAACTGGACTCTGGGTCTCCAGGAGGGCTGCATATTTGCCAAGGCGTTTCAGTGCGCCGAAAAGAGCAGGGTGCCCATGAGACTGCATCTCCAAATGCTCCCAAAGCCGACCTTCAGCAACCGCCTGTTTTATCCTTTTGATCTCAGCCATGCTCACGTAGAGGTTGTGCCGAGCTAAGAACTCTTGCCGCTTTGATTTAGCCATATCTCGGATGTCGGCTGGGCTACTTTTTGTGCACATTGGGCATGAGCATGGGAGATACTCGATTTCCCTCAGCCTCAAAGTTCCATTGTCCGTCATGTAACGGTCTTGTCTGGCGTAGAGGGCATAAGCAGCTGAATCAAACATGTCACAGCCTAACGCAATCGCCAAAGCAAACATGAAAGGATGCCCAGCGCCGAAAAGATGCAATGGTCGATCTGGAGGAAGATTCTGCTTCGCCGCCATGATCATATCCAGAAGTGTGCTGAACAAGTACTGCTCCATAACTGGGGTTGGACTGCCCAGAGCATGAACATGGAAAGGCAGCTTGCCCATTTTTCTCGCTGACTCGGCTACGAGATCGAGGTAAGCTCCGCCCTGAACTGGGCCAGTCCACAGAATATCGTTTCGAGTCTTGACTTTAGTCAGTTCTTTCGCTCGTCTCAACGTCTCTTCAACTGTGTGTTTGGCGTATTGTTGCGAAACACCCCAACCAGTCGGCACGTCAAGAATCACAGCGATGTCGGTCCCGATGCTCTCTTGAAAATGAACGATATTCTTGTTCGCGATAGGGACGTCGCCATAAACCAGAAGTTGATAAGCACCGGAATCAGTCATCACCACACCATCAAAGTCCAACAAGCGATGAATTCCAATCTCTGCAGCTTCAGTCTCTGAATGCTTTCTGATAATGTACGCGTTTGTCATAATCGCCGCGCAACCGAACTCCTCACGCATCGCCTTTGGAGAGATAGACTGGATTGCAGGATTCACAACTGGCAACAATATCGGAGTCTCAACAATGCCGCTTTTGGTCTCTAGCTTTCCAATCCGTGCAAGTAGGTCTCTTTCTCTGATTTCAAACGCCATGAACAACCGCAAACCATGCAGCAAGATGCTTTCAGAATAGTAACAGCTTATTATATACTGCTTTTCTTTCGTGCAGAGTTGCCGTCTACTAAGTCTCCTATGGCAACAACAACGTGACTGATTTCTTGGAAACACACGTTGCGCTTCAACCATCGAATTTCTAATAAGCGTTAGACACTGAATCCCTACCATAAAACCAGATATTAGTGACCTTACATGCGCAAGATGATCCCGATCAACATGCCCTTAATTGGCCAAGAAGAAATCAAGGCGGCTACCAAGGTTTTGAAAAGCGGCATATTGACAGGTCGACTCGGAAGCGGACCTATGGCCAAACAGTTCGAAAGCAACTTTGCGAAGTTTGTCAAGGCAAAGCATGCTGTAGCCGTGAACAGCGGAACAGCCGCCCTGCACACGGCGCTCTGGGCAGTAGGCATTAAAACTGGCGACGAGGTGATTATTCCAAGCTTCACGTTCATAGCCACAGCAGAAGCGGTTGCGCTAATCGGAGCCAAACCAGTCTTTGTGGACATCAAGCTAAGCACGTATAACATTGACACAGGCAAAATAGAACAGGCGGTGACGGATAGAACCAAGACAATTATACCAGTGGACTTGTATGGGCTGCCAGCTGAGATGGACAAGATCAAAGAAATAGCCGACAAACACGGCATCTTTTTGATAGAGGACTCTGCCCAAGCCCACGGTGCCTCCTACAAAGGAAAGCCGCCAGGCAGCTTCGCTGACACTGCTTGCTGGAGCTTTTACGCCAGCAAGAATATGACCACAGGCGAGGGCGGCATGATCACAACTAACAGCGACCAGTTGGCTGAGAAGCTTCGCCTCATAAGGTCGCATGGTGAAAGAGAAGAGTACAAAGCGTCAATACTGGGACACAATTACCGCATGCCTGAAATCGAAGCCGCAATAGGAAACGCTCAACTCAAGAACCTCCCAACGTTTGTTGAGAAACGCAGAAGAAACGCAGAAGCACTCACAGAACAACTGCGCGACGTTAAGCAGCTTGTTCTTCCAGCTGAACCGAAAGGTTGCAGATGCAGTTGGTATCTCTACACCGTTAGAATGCAAAGCAGCACCGCCAAGGACAGAGACAGAATCGTGGAAGACTTGCGAAAAAAAGGAGTCGGCGCAGCGGTTTATTACCCCACACCGATTCATCAAATGCCATATTACCAGCAGTATGGAACCAATCGCTTGCCAAACACCGAAAAAGCCGCCCAACAAGTTTTCTCCCTGCCAGTTCATCCAGGAGTTACCGTTAAGAGCGTACGATTTGTGGCTCGTGCAGTTGAGACTACCGTGAGAAAGCACGCAGGCTAGGCTACTCTTCAGAGTCCTGCTCGGTGTTCCTCAGCCTTTCAAAGGCTTGAGGATTCAACGCAACGTGGTAGCTCTTACGTCCGCCCGAGGTTGTAGTTGTGTAGTAGTCCATTCGCTTTCCTGTGAGAAAGGCTCGGATTATGCGGCTTATGTTCTTGATAGTGAATTTTTCATGTTTTATTTCGGGACCCCACTCGTTGTAGAGCCACTTGGGATTAAGCGTGTAGATAATTTCGGCCGGAGATCTGGGTTTGTAGTAGGCTTCCATGTCGTCAACTAGTCGTTTGGCAACTAAATAGTAGGGATATTGCCGCTCTTTAATCAACCGTAGATAGTTTACAACTATCCTCGGCGTCTCTCTCCTGGGCATGGACCTCTAAGATACCATGTGAAACAGAGATTTAAATGCATGTCCCTCTGTCATGCTCGTGGGTACATCAATGTCTAAGTGAATTCCTGCTCCGAGTTCATGACTTTTGAAGTCTAATTGAGCAATCTTAGCGTCTGAAATACGGTAGGACCTTCTCCGCAAACAGCCTCGAGGTTTCCTTAAGTTCACTCGCTGAAACTTGGAAGTTGATCACAAAGTGGCGGCATCCAGCCTTGACGTATTCATCGATCTTCTCAATGGCATCTTCCGGCGTGCCGATTATGTAGGGCGACTTGTCCACGACCTCGTCGGGCAGTTTCTGAGCCGTCTCCATCCAAGCCTTACCATGCTCTGGAAACACCATGTTGAACGTCATCTCAAAATCGTATGTGGGCGGCTTGAAACCCAGTTTCTCAATGATCTTGGGTCGTGAGAGCAGGAGCATTTTTGCTTGAAGGAGCACCGCCTTTCTCGTGGCATCTCTGTCCTTTCCTATGGCAACGTACGTGAAATGAGCAGGTTCTATCGCGTCTGGATCGCGCCCATATTTCTTTGCCATGTCTCTTATTTTCTTGAGATCATCGCCGTACTCGCGGGCAGGCAAGTTGGCGGGAAGCCAGCCGTCGCCGTATTTTGCTACCATTTCCATCGTTCTAGGTGAACTCGCGGCTACAAATATGGGAACAGTTGGTCGAAACCTGGTTTCAGACACGGGGACAGATGGCTTAGGTTGAATGAAAGCTTTCTGAAGTTTGTAATAGCTACCATTGTAATCGAAGAAGTCTTCGCTCCAAAGCTTCCGAATTACCTCAAGCGCTTCTTCAGTTCTTGCCACAGGCTTGTCGTAGGGTATGCAGAAGGGCACCAGGTTCATGGCTTCGCCTATGCCTATCCCCAAAATAGCCCTACCTCCAGAGATCATATCTAACGTTGCGACCTTCTGAGCCAACACAGCAGGATGATAACGATAAGTATCGCTTACACCTGTTGCCAGCTTTATCTTCCTTGTATGAACTGCGAGAGCTGTTAGCGTGCACCACGCTTCTAATGCATCCCACCTTCGAACGCCAGTTGCGACCAGGTGATCCGGGGTCCAGTATGAATCATAACCAGCTTTTTCAGCTGAGACCGCAACGTCAAGTATTGTGTTCCATGGATAGTTTGGTCCTTCAATTCCAAACATTATATTTCTTTTTGAATCCATGCCAAGGCGTCCTCCGTTACTCGCCTAGAAGCTTGAATTCGAAAACCGTTTTGTTGTGCGGCAACTCAACGGGAACTAGTCTAAGCTTCATTCCGAGCTTGACCTTGTCGTCGCCTGTATCTTTGCTGAGCCTCGCCAAGATTTTGAACCCTTCGTTTGACTCAGCGATGCCGAGTAAGTAAGGCGTGTCCTCCTCGAAGCCAGTTGGAGCAAAATGCGCTTTGGTGTAAGTCAACAGAGTCCACTCGTTGTCTATAGCCTTCCAAGTCATTTGATCTGTGGACAAACAGTTGCTGCAGTCCATTCTAGGTGGAAAATACACTTTCTTGCACACTTTGCATTGAGTCGCTTCGATCTTGCCCTGTTCCAGATGACTCACAAAATCCTTAACCTTGGTCTCAGTTGTGTAGTTGATTTTGCCGAATCTTTCAAACCCCATTTTGCCCTCGCCTCATCTGCTGAACACTATTACATTTCCGTATAGACCTACGCCGCCAATGTTGTGAACCAAGCCTGTCTCTGCTCCTTTGACCTGCAGTTTGCCAGCGTCGCCTCTGAGCTCCATGACAATTGTTCGAACCTGAGAACCGCCTGTAGCGCCGATTGGATGCCCTTTTCCAAGCAGTCCACCGTCAATGTTTACGGGTATGTTCCCGTCAATGTAGGTCTGAGCCTCTTCGATGAGCTTGCCGCCTTCGCCGGGCTTGCAGAAGCCCAGGTTCTCATAAGCCATGATTTCAGCAATCGTGAAACAATCGTGAACTTCAGCTACATCTACATCTTTAGGCTCGATCCCAGCCATTTTGTAAGCTTGTCTACCCGCTTCGACTGCACAATTCAGACCCCTGAGACTAACTTTACCCGCTAATGAAAGACTGTCGCTGGCTGCACCCAAGCCAACGATTCGAACAGGTGTGTCAGTTATTTTCTTAGCCCGTTCTCCATCAGCCAGAATTATGCAGGAGGCGCCGTCTGCGTTGGCGCAGCAATCATAGAACTTCAATGGAGTTGCTATAGCCCTTGCGCTCAGGCATTCTTCCAGAGAGACTTCTCTTTGAAATATGGCTTTGGGGTTCAGAACCGAGTACTTGCTGCTCTTGACCTTGACTTTGGCCATCTGCTCCTCAGTCATGCCGTGCTTCTGCATACGAGCGCGAGCGAACAATGCATACCCAGCAGGCATCGACAAACCGAAGGGAGACTCCCACATTACATCAGCGCCTCGCCCCATACGTTCTTGAACCTCTGATGAGGAAAGCTCAGACATCTTCTGGAACCCAATCACCGCGACGACGTCATTTAGACCCGACTTGATCAAACCGCAAGCGACACGAATGCCCGTTGTACTTGAGGCGCACACTGACTCAACATAAAAAGTCGGCTTAGGGTTCAAGCCCAGATACTCGGCTATAGCGCCAGCAGGAGACCGCTGCTTATCATATTCTGGAGCTGAACAGATTATGGAACCATCTATATCTTGAACCTGCAGATTCCCCGCGTCTAATACAGCTTCTTTGAAGGCTTCGAAACATAATTCCTTGATTGAAACGCCGCATGCTCTTGAGAAGGCTGTCTGCCCAACTCCCACAACAGCTACGTCGTTCATATATTATCCCGCTTGAACCATAATTGCAGTTTTGCCAATTTAATTAACCTTACCCAATCAAACTGGCTGGAAGACGATACCTTATGAGAGCTTTTCAGCGTGGACAAGGGATCGTTTGACGCTCATACAACGCTTTAAAAGAGTCACGAAAAGATTTTAGGCACAGGGGAGTAACAAGACAGACCCACCAAAGAGCCTTGGAAATATGACAGACCTGATTGTAACACTGATTCAGGACTTTCTGAAAATCTGTAGAAGCTCCGTCGACGTTCTTCTCCGAGAACTCCACAACTTCTTGGGCGAAGAACCCGGCAATGTGACCTTCTTCACGGTTGAAGGAGATAAGAGGAAGGAGGTTCAATGGGGCAAACAGCACTTCTTCCTCAGAGCTTCAACAGAATACGCCAACCCTCAGCTCACGCTTGAGGAACTGCAAGGAATCATCACGGCTCGACTACTTGAAACCATCTGCAACAACATGATAAGAAACAAAGTCACAGATGCCGATCAAATCGACGTAAACGAAATTTCTGAAACGCTACGAAAGGCGCCGGAAGGCATTATTGTTCCGTTTCTGCTGAACACGGATGATGTGGAACCCGATAGGTATTCGATAAATCCGTTGAGGAAATCCATCGTTGAGAGCGGTCAAAGCGCGTTTCCTGCAGCCTCAGTCGTTACCGGTGAATTGAAGATCGACCCTGCTTTTCTTGCCAAATACGAGGGTTCGCTGATTTCGAGAGACGAGGTGAACTCAATCGAAAGGCATCTCAACGCGCGATCAGAAAAATACTTGGATTTCGTGGATGCTGTCAAGTACGAGATGCTTCAGAAGGCTACGGATGTTTTAGGTATAAACCTGTGCATTCCCGCGTTTAGAATGCCTCTTGAAGTGTTGAAAAGAGAAAAGCCCAGAGACCCTATGCACAGTCTGATCGCAGACAGCCATAGAGACTATGAAACGATAAGAACAATATACGAACTGATGGGAAGAAACATCGGCAAGAGAAAGACGCTTCTGTTAACGGTTCCACATTCACCGAACGGATTTGGGTCCAAACGGGCAGCTCAAGGAAGCTTGGTCTTCAAACAGGAAAAATTCGAACAGATCAAAGTCCAGTACAAGACGACGCCACTTTATGCCAACGAAATAGACGTGAAAGAGACTGACGTGAGCGTCGCCAAGGCAGAGGACAGTTTCTCCGTAGAAGCACCGAGAATAGAGAACTACGATTATTCTGAGACGCCGTCATCGCCACAATTCGCCTTGTACGCGGCTTTGTCGCCTGAAGATGCTTCCATATGGCATGGGATAGGCGTTTTCGGCGGAGTGGAACTCATAAAGAGCATAGTCTCTGTGCGCTCAGCGTGCCTGAGGAAAGAGGTTCTTGAAGGAGTCAGTTGCCGAGGCAACAAGGCGCCGTTGCAGTTCAACTTGGTTCCCGGGAAAATGTGGCGCCACCCAAAATTCGGAAACATAGACGCCAGCGTGGGCTGCATTCCTGACTTGAGAGATATTGTGCGAAGGGGAATATGTCTTGAGCCTTTATCTGTCGAAGAAAGATTGACCTCATAAGTAAAGGAATTAGCTCTGTCCTTACCCTTCACGATTCTTCCATGAATTCAACGAATTCGTCGAGTGTACGATTCTCCAACGTGTAATTGGTTTTTCGTTCGTAGCCGATTGTTGAGTGAGGCTTGCTGCCGTAATCGTGCCCTGGGTAAACCTCGACGCTGTCGTCGAGCGATAGGAGCTTGTCGAAGAGCGAGTGATACATGTCTTCTGGGTTACTGCCCGGCAGATCAGTTCTGCCACACTCGCCCACGAAAAGGGTGTCTCCGGTGAAAAGCTTGCCGTCAACCAGGAGGCAGATGCCGTCGGACGTGTGACCCGGCGTGTGGATAACATTCACTTGGAGCTTGCCAACTGCGAGGCTGTCTTGGCCTCTGACTGCTACATCTTTTGGACGCGGTGATTTGACATGTGCAACTATTTTGGCGCCTGTTTTCTCCTTCATTCGACTGTTGCCGGCAGTGTGGTCTCCGTGTGAATGAGTGTTGAATATGTACTTTACGTGAACCTTGAGCTGTTGAATCTGTCTCAGGATTTTCTCTACATCGTACCCTGGATCGATGACCGCGGCTTCTCTGGTTGATTCGTCTCCGAAAATGTATGCGAAGTTTTTGCCTTCACCGACGGGGATTTGGGCGAGAATCATGGTTTACACCCACTGCTTTGGCTAGTCGCGCCAAGTCTTTTTCGTTCATCCACTCAGTCCGTAGGTACATGAAGATTTCCTTCTCGGTCATGCCGAGCCTCCTAGCCTCTTTCACCGCGTGCTTGTACGCTTCGATCTCTGTGGGCCTGTCCACGTAGTCGTAACTTGTGTCAAAGAGTTTCTTGCCCTCTGTGCGTTGCTTCACATGAACCAATTCATGTATAATGTCAAGGTAAATGTCCCTGTCACTTCCACTCTTCAAGTAGTACGCGCTTACTATGAGGTGCCCGTCATGCTCGTCCACTCCCATGTACCCGCGGCGTGACACGAACTCCACCTTGAGGTTATTCAAGGTTTTTTCTGTTTGATCTCCGAATATTTCGCGGATTACCCCAACGTTCTCAAATCCTTTGAAGTAATCAGTGAACTTGTGAAGAACTATACTTACGTCGCGAGTGATCTTTACGTTGATGAACTTGGACACCTCTACGGGATTTTACAGATTGAGTCGCAACCCATTTTATAAGACTATTTGTTGAAGCACTGCAAACGATATTAATCCCATGTAATCTTGCTGTAAGCTTGACCGCGAAATGCAGAAATTTCAGATCAGAAAGATGACGCCTCAAGACCTAGCTTTTGCGATCAGATTGACTGACACAATGAACTGGGACCTGACCGAAAAAGACTTCAGATTCATGATGACGCTCGAACCCCAAGGCTGTTTTACAGCTCTCACTGGAGCTAAAAGGGCTGGAATAGCAATGGCTTTCCATTTTGGGCGGATCGGCTGGATTGGCAACGTAATAGTAGACAAGCCTTTTCGTTCGATGGGATTGGGTGCCCTGCTAGTTACACATGCTATCGACTATTTGTTGAAGAAATCAGTGGCCACCGTTGGCTTGTACGCCTATGTCGACACTGTAGCGTTCTATGAGAAGCTGGGCTTCAACGTGGACTCCAACTTTGTCCGACTCGTGGGGCAGGTTTCGAATGCGCATTTGCTGGCTGGTCAGGCGGACTCGGCGAAAGCCATGACTGAAAGTGACCTTAAAGATGCTATCCGCCTTGACAAGCAGTGTATGGGATGGAATCGCGAACGCCTGCTGAGGCGCATTTTCAACGAGTCGAAAGACTTGTGCTATATTGCCCGTGACGGCAGTGAACTGCTTGGCTTCATTGTGGCAGACTGGTACAGACAGGAAATTGGACCTTGCATATGCACCCAGCGGGACTCTAAGGTGGCTCTCAGCCTGTTCAAAGCAGTGCTCAGTGGACTAGCGGGCGTCGAGGTTCGTGTGGGTGTTTCAGAACTCAAGCAGGAAATCGTGAAGGCCCTCATGGAAATCGGGTTTCAGGAGGAATTTAAGGTTGTGCGGATGTATTCGGGCAAGGTGCCAGAAGAACAGGGGTGCCTTCTAGCTATGGAGTCTCTGGAGAGAGGCTAGGTTCACTGGTTATTTGATGAGTCTTTTCTTCATCAGGTTTATCGACAGCACAAAGAAGAAAGGTGTTGTGACCAAGAGCCAAGCAAGGTTAAGGAGCAAAGTTGGACTCAGGGCTTCAGCGCCTGTGAATGCGCGTGTAAGCGTCACGGCGTGAGTTAACGGAAACAGTATGTTAGCTACGGTCTGCAATTGTATTGGAAGAGCTGAAAACGGAAAGAAAGTGCCGCTCAAGATGAACATTGGCGTTATGAAGAGAAAGGCGGGGTAGTTGAAGGAATCTATGTTTGGCGTTATTGCCGTGAAGCACATGGCTATCGAGGAAAAGAGTAATCCAACGAGGAAAGAAAGCGGCAAAATCGCCCAGAAGAATGGCGCTCTGACCAGTCCGAAGAGCGAGATTACGCCTAGGACTATTGACGAGTTGATCAGGCTTTTTGTGGCGCCCCACAGCATTTCTCCAGCTATGACTTCTTCGAGACTTACAGGCGTGGCGATTATAGCGTCGAACGTTTTCTGATAGTACATTCTGACAAACGAGGCGTAGGTGCACTCGAAGAACGAAGCATACATCATGGACACACCCACGAGTGCCGGAGCTATGAAAACATCGTAACGCAAGCCTCCCGGGAGTTGAACAAAGCCGCCGAGTCCGACACCTAGACCCAGCAGGTACAGTAAGGGTTCGATAAGTGGTGGAATGAAATTTACTTTGTAGGTTTTCATGAAGACGTCTTGGTCTCTTCTCCACACATGCCACACGCGGTAGCTCAGTTGCGGAATCCTGAAATACAGAGTAAGATTTCTCTGCGTTTTCATTCTCTCAACCGCCTGCCTGTGAGCTTTAGGAACACGTCTTCAAGGTTGGCGTCTCTGATCATCGCAGCTTTGAAATCGAATTTGCGCAGCACCTGAGAAAATACGCCTTTGGGTTGACTGGTGAAAACTTGAATTCGGTCGCTGACCACGTCTAGGCGAGCCTCTGGAAAAGTCTCCTTGAGGAATTTCAACACGGCTTCGTCGTAGGCGACTTCTAAGACCTCTTCGCCCGCATGCTTCCTTATCAAGTTCTCGGGGGAACCTTCTTCAATTATTTTTCCATTATCCATGATTAGAATGCGGTCACATAGTTGCGCGGCTTCCTCCATGTAATGAGTGGTTAAGACTATCGTGACACCCTGTTTCTGCAGACTGTGCGCCTTGTCCCAGATGAGATGACGCGCTTGAGGGTCGAGTCCAGTGGTTGGTTCGTCGAGGATTAGGATTCTTGGCTCGTTTATCAATGCTCTGGCTAGTATGAGTCGGCGTTTCATTCCAGCTGACAACTGATCGATTAGCACGTTGCGTTTTTCTTCCAATTGCACGAATCTTAGGAGTTCATCTGCTCGTTTCTCGGCGACTACATTTGAAATGTCGAAGTAGCGGGCGTATACGATGAGGTTGTGGAAAACCGTGAAATCGGGATCGAGGTTATCCTCTTGAGGTGCCACTCCGATCATGTTCTTGATGTCTCTTGCCCGTTTGGTAACGTCCATGTCGGCTACGGTCAATATGCCAGCTGTCAGGGGTAGGACGCAGTTAACCATCTTCATTGTTGTGGTTTTGCCTGCGCCGTTTGGTCCTAGGAACCCGAAGATTTCACCGTTGAAAACCTGAAAGCTCACGTGGTCCACTGCTGTAAGGTCGCCGAATTTCTTGGTCAAGCCTTTCGCTTCGATGAGAACTTGGGACTGCATGGTGTTGGCTCACGTGATTCAGTTCAATTCACTATGCTGGTGTGTCTTAAGAAAATTCCTCTAGTTGCGTTACTGTTGCTTTACCGTTTAAGGAGAGGACTCAGGTGGGCTTCCCATGGTTTCTCCAAAGTCTGAAGCCATGAGGGTTATATCGTGAACAGTGACCAAGCCCTTCTTTACCTCTTGTGTCAAGTCTGCTCCTGAATCCCAGTTTGGCGAAGGCCCTCCGTATCCTCGGCTGTCTAACGCCCATGTGGACTTCACTATGTCTACTATGTCAACCCTGTAGTAGCCTCGTCTCGGTTGAGCCTCGTTGGCCCAGTGCCACCAGAAATCAATTTCGCCTCGCGGCGGAGTCTCAAGGAAGAAGTGAGGATTTCTCTTGTAGGTGGTCCAGCCTCCAGCGCCGGGAACATGTTCTGTAACGTAGAAGAGACCAGTGCCGACCCACAATTTCCCGACATTCGTGTTTTGCACGTGAAGGTTTCCGGGAGCATATCCTGACGGATCACCTCTAGCCCAGTATTTGACTGTGATGGACACTCCGCTGGGTACGTCTGTGTACAGTTTTATCTTGCCCGAAACCATTTCGTAATCGTTGTCATCCGCGCCGCTGGCTTTTTTCATTGTGATTCCGTCAGACCTTAAGATTTCCACGATTTCAACTGGAGCGCCCGCAGTTCTGTAAGGCAATGGAAGGCTGGCACCTCCCACGATGGGCCCGTTAAAGACTCTAGTCTCCAACGTGGTCACAGGTGATTGCTTCCATGAGGGCGCATAGAGGAGCCTGCCATAGGGCCAGTACATGCTCCAGTAGCTTTTCACGTTGAAGTAGACTTCAGCTTTTCTTTCAGCTGGGTAGATTCGTATGTGATGTGTGTCCCTGTAGCCACCGTAAATCCAGCCTGCAGGCTCGCTCGCATAATACCAAGAGTTGAACTCGTAGCCGCCTCCCTCAAGCCATTCAGGCGTGAAATCGTCGAGAACATTGCCTGTCACAGGTTCAATCCATTCCGCGTCGTGATCCCCCAAGCCGTCGTCCTGGTCGTCTCTGAACCAGTATGTCATTTTGGATTTTTCAACGCCTGCATCAAGCCAAGTGTCAGGTGGCTGGGACATGTCTTGAGTCAGCCAAGGCTGATCGACCATGATATTGTATGGCGCTGCACTGATGAAATCTGCCATAAACGGATTCAGGGTTTGAACATCCCAGAACCATCTTGAATATATCTGATTGATCTCAAGTGGTGGGCTTTTGATGCCGGCTCTGATGGTCCCGCCGTTTGGTTTCCATGCTTTTAGATACGTGTAGTCATTCTCGGGGCCAGTAGACTGATAGTTGGTGACGCCGAGTAAATCATTTCTGTATGGGTGGAAAGACCTGCTTGACCAAAGAGGGATCATGACAGTGTTTTTCTCAGTAAGCAGGTACTGAGCATCTTTAGCCGCTTTCGTAGCATCCGAGTATCCAGATGGATACCAGACTTTGAGGACAGTTTCATCTATCAGTGACTGATCGGGAATACCGCCTTGACCGTACGGAGACAGGAAGTAGTTGGGACCCCGATGGTACCATTTGCTGCTGTGAAACCAGCTGTAAAGGTAGGTTGGGAAGCGACCGACGCTCCAGCCGGCTGTGTAAATGTGATAGTTGCGCATATCCTCGGGAATGTATAATTGTGTCCATGGGTCTGGAATTTCGTCGACTGGTATTCCTGCGGATTCCATTTCAGCAGCCAAGTTCTGACCTGCTTGTTTTCTAAGCGGTTCATAAGAGCTTATCCTGAATCTTATACGATCAAGGTTAGGTCGCGACAGTCTTCCGGGCCAATTGGCAGGGTAGTTTCGAATGCCATCGCCGTCAATATCAGTGAAGCCTGCGATGTCAAGCAGGGCTTTGGCTGCTTCTCGGTTGAATGTTAAGGAATCGTAGGGATAGGGATATCTTCCAACGGCTCTTCCTTCAACAAAGTCGACAACAGACATGTTTAACCAGCCCGATGAAGGAGCTGCGATCGTGACTGGAAGCTTCACTGCGAAGCCCTTGTTTATGGTGTTCACGTAGTAGTCTACATTGCTTAAACGATGAAGGGCCTTTCTAAACTCAGGAATGCTCAGCGGGTTCTTCACGCCCGGATAATAGCTTATTGTTTGATTATTGTTCAGGGTGAACGCTCTGAAATCAAGCCTCGGAACCGACATCAACAATATGTTTGGATCGGTGACAGCGTCTTGATATTGAGCGGGAGTTATTTCCCAAAAGCTCACGTCGATTTCTCCCTGCTTCAAAGCTGAGTAAAGAGCAGCTTCATTCGCGTAATAGAAAATTTGCAGGTCACTACGGGGACCGAATCCAGTCGTTGGAGCAGCAGCATCTTTTAGGTCAAAGCTTACCAAGACCGCTGCAGTCAGAATGAGAACAGCACTGGTGCATTTCCACTTCATGGTTCTCCCCGCTTTCCACTCCTTGGATCGAATGTTGTTCCAAGAGAAGGTGCGGTTGCTGGGCTTCCCAGAGTTTCGCCGAAATCTGAGGCTACGAGGGTTATGTCGTGAACGGTGACCAAGCCCTTCTTTACTTCTTGTGTCAAGTCTGCTCCTGAATCCCAGTTGGGTGACGGAACAGCGTAGCCGCGACTGTCCAGTGCCCATGTTGCTTTCACCAAGTCAAGTATGTCAACTTTGAAGTAGCCGCTTCTCGGCTTGGGTTCTTGTGTCCAGTGCCACCAGAAGTCAATTTCGCCTTTGGGCGTTGTCTTTAGGAAATGATGAAGGTTCCTCTTGTAGCTTGTCCATCCGCCTGCACCTGGAACATGTTCAGTCACGTAGAATGAACCTGAGCCAATCCATGCTTGCCCTACTCGTGTGCCTGAGATGAACAGATTTCCTGGAGCATAACCAGCTGCGTCGCCTCTAGCCCAGTATTTGACTGTGATCGAGACGCCTGCTGGAACAGCCTTGTAGAGCCTTATCTTCCCAGACACCATCTCATAGTCGTTGTCAAGGGCGCCGTTCGCCTTTGTCATTAGCATGCCGTCCGACCTTGTGATATTGACTATTTCAACTGGCGCCCCAATTGTTCTGCGTGTCAATGGAAGATTTGTGCCTGCGGTGATCGGACCATTGAACACTCTGGTTTCCAGCGTGGCTAGTGGAGCTTTCTTCCATGCTGGAGAATAGATAAGTCTGGTCTGTGCAGAGTACATTGCCCAATAACTCTTAACGTTAAAGTAAACTTCGGCTTTTCTTTCAGCTGGGTAAACTCGAATATGATGCAGAAACTCGTAGTCTTCTCCGTATAACCAGCCTCCGTAGTAGTATTGGTCATGGTACCAGCAATTGAACTCGTATCCTCCACCCTCAAGCCATTGATGAGTGAAATCATCGAGAACGTTGCCGGTTACGGGTTCAATCCATTCAGCGTCGTTGTCGCCAAGTTCATCATTGGAGTCGTCTTTAAACCAGAACGTCATTTTTGTTGTCTCAACACCTCCATTAAACCAAGTCTCAGGAGGACTTGACCAGTCCTGAACAAGCCACGGTTGGTCAAACATGATATTGTAGGGAGCCTGGCTCAAGAAGTCCTCCATGAATGGACGCTTTGTGGAAGTGCCTTGCGGACCCCACTCTACATTCTCCCATACTGGGTTGATCGATAATGGCGCTCCCTTTTCGCCAACTCTTATCGGTCCTCCTGGAATTCGCCAGGCTTTAATGTACGTGTATTCATTCTCTGGTCCCGTGGCCTGACGGTTGGAAAGCCCGAGCACATCACTTCTGTACGGATAGAAGGTCTTCGACGACCAAAGAGGTATCATGATAGTGTATTTTTCCGTTATCAGATACTGAGCATCTTTAGCAGCCTTCATGGCTTCCTCATAACTTGGCGGGTACATAACTTTCGCAAGCAAGGGGTCAAGCTCAGAGACACCAAGCCATCTAGGCGGCACATGATAATTGGAGCCGCCTGGGAACCATCGGCTGCTGTGAAACCAGCTCCACAAGTATGTTGGGAACCTGCCAACACTAAAGCCACTTGTGTAAATGTGGTAGTTGCGCATAGACATAACATATGTGTAGGCGGTGGCGAAAGGAGCAAGAATCCCGTCGACAGGTATGCCTACTGCCTCCATGTTTGCGGCTAGGTCAAGACCGGCTTGCTTTCGAAGAATGTCGTCGCTTCTTATGTAGAATTTTATCGGATGGAGGTTTGGCGTTGGTGTGGCTACACAACTCCAACCAGCGGGGTAGTTTCGCCATCCGTCGCCATCATGGTCCAAAAAACCTGCAGCATCTAACAGAGCCTTTGCACCATCTACATCGTAAGAGAGCCTAGCGCTCGCATAATTAACCACCGAAGCATTATACCAGCCAAACGATGGAGCAGCTATTGTGACTGGTAGTCTTACAGCGAATCCTTGGCATACAGTGTTCACGTAATATTCCACGTTGCTCAAGCGATGAATAGCCTTCCTAAACTCAGGAACCGTAAGCGGATTCCTTACGCCTCGGTAGTCCTTAATCGTATCGTTCAAGTTTAGGCTGAAACTTCGAACATCCAGTCTGGAAGTCGGCGCTAACAAGATGTTTGGGTCGGCGATAGCGTCTTGGTATTGAGTGGGAGTTGTTTCCCAAAGACTCATGTCGATTTCTCCGATTTTCAGAGCCGAGTAAAGGGCAGCATCAGTCGGGTAATAGAATATCTGCAGATCGCTACGAGGGCCAGGATTCGTCGTTTGAGCCATAGCGGGCAGAAGCGCAAGACTGAAAAGTGTGACCGCAAAAATCGCAATGGAACTTGGGCACTTCAGCCTCATGAGGTTCCCGTTTCTCCCCCGCTGAGCCGGACGCGTGTTCAATTATTGAACGTGCGTTTCTCACACATATCTCTTGCGGATTTGCCACGCGTTTGAAAAAGAACTCTAGAAATGCTCTCGCACATCAGTCAGAATAATGACACGATTTTCGAAAAAGGAAAGAATGCTGGAACTCAGAACATCAGGTTCTTGTCCAACCAGTCTGGATACCATTGGTAGTACTTCAACGGCTTGGCTTGTTTCAGTCCCTTGAACGTTGCTTTTGCGAGAGCTATGTTGCCTCTTCTGTCTTTGTACAATTTGACCAAGCCTTTCGTTTCTAGTGCTGTTAGGAGTTGGTTGAGTTGATCGTCGCTGATGCTGACAAAATGCTCCTTCATATCGTTCCGGCTCATGAAAAGACCTGGGTTCACTCGGTAGTCTTCAGCTAACACTTCGAGCATCGTGTTCTCGTTTGCTTCTTTCATCACGGCAGGCTCTGCGGTGGAAACTGGTACGCCGAGTTTCGGATGAATGTGGCGATGCGGCATCTTCAATTCGTCTGCCATGGCGCGTATTCCCTGCCTGTAAAGAACCATGCGCATGACTTCGCTCGTGCCCGCTCCCAGCTGATTCACTTTGGCGTCTCTTACGAAGGTTTCAAGTGGATAGAACCGTGTCCAACCGTCGCCGCCCATCACTTGTTGAGCTTCACTCATTAGTCGTTCATAGGCTTCGGAAGCGTAAAGCTTAGCCAACGCAGCCTCAGCTGCAACATCGACTTTCATGTCCATAAGATAAGCTGAATAATACGTAAGCAAGCGCGCGGTCTTCAGTTGAGCCAGAATATCCGCGATCTTGAACTGGTTCACTTCAAACTCGACAGTTGGTTCGCCAAACTGGATGCGTCTTTGAGCGTGGGCAACCGCGTATCTGATGGCTTCTCTCATGGGACCCAACATGCCAGCTGCGAATAAGTTGCGCTCAAAGTTTAATCCGTCAACAACGACCTTCCAACCCTCGCCTTCAGCTCCCAAACGATTGGTGACAGGAACCGCAACGTCGTCAAAGTCGAGGTAACCGTTTGGCAAGCCTACCCAACCAGCGAGCTCGTTTATTCTTTCCACCGTGAAGCCTTTCGCGCCTTTTTCCACGATGAAAGCGCTCAGGTGATTGTACTTTGCCCGGTCTTCAGGACGCTCGCTCGACTTTGCATAGACGCAGTAGATTTCAGCCGTTCCAGCGCTACTTATGAACCGCTTCTTGCCATTCAGAATGTAAGCGTCGCCTTCGCGCACTGCTGTTGTCTCGATGCCTCCAGCGTCGGAGCCAATGGCAGGCTCGGTGATGCAGATTGCGCCTAACGTGCCCTTCGCGATTCTGGGCAGCCACCGCTGCTTCTGCTCTTCATTGCCGAAATGCATGATCTGTTCTGTTCCGCCAAACATTGTGACCGAGTAAGCAGCTGTCAAGGCCGAGCAGACGCGTGCCAATTCCTCAGCGATTATGCAGCATCCTGTTGTGCCTGTTTCTGTGCCTCCGTAGGCGGCTGGGATTGGTGCGCCGAACCATCCTTTGCTGGCAACTTGCTTCAGTAGGTCAGCTGGGAATTCTTTGGTCCATGCTATTTCTTCGCCTTGGGAGAGGTTTTGATCAGCGAATTTTTTGGTTTCTTCTGCTAGTTTCTTTTGTTTTTCGTTCCACCATGGAAACGTGTCTGCCATAAACTGTGCACCATCTGTGGTGAGATTATGAAGAATGCAGTCGAACGCACTTAAAACTTGCTTAGTCTTAAGGTTAGTTGAAAACTTAAAATACAAAGCTGCAGTTGTCATTTGGCGGAAGGGGTTCATCTGACTCTTATCACGAAAATTCAGAAACGAGACGGCAGAATCGTTGACTTCGAGCAGGGCAAAGTAGCTGAAGCCATCTGGAAAGCTGCCAAGGAAGTAGGAGGCAAAGATCGTCAACTCGCAGACCAGTTGGCAGCGCAAGTTGTCGAGCGACTGGAAAAACAACTCCAACCCGGCGAGATTCCAACAGTGGAGCAAGTTCAGGATTTGGTTGAGATTACTCTTATTGAAAAGGGACATGCCCGCACTGCGAAGGCGTACATTCTGTACAGGCAGAAAAGAGCCGAAATCCGCAAGGCTAAGACATTGCTCGGCGTCGTCGACGAATTGAAGCTGCCGCTCAACTCCATACTGGTTCTTGAGAGACGCTACTTGCAGAAAGACGTGAACGGAAAAGTGACTGAATCCACGGGACAGATGTTTAGGCGTGTAGCCAAAGGCATAGCTGACGTGGAAAAACAATATGGAAAAAGCATCGCCGAGGTCGCGGCGTTAGAGAATGAATTCTACCGAATGATGACCAGTTTTGAGTTTCTTCCCAACTCGCCTACGCTTATGAACACTGGCACACATTTTAGGCAGTTGAGCGCCTGTTTCGTTTTGCCCGTGGAAGACTCGATTGACAGCATATTTAGCACGCTTAGGGCAACAGCCTTGATTCACAAGACTGGCGGGGGAACAGGGTTCGCGTTTTCGAGGTTGAGACCTAAAGGCGACACGGTCAAAACAACGGGTGGAGTGGCTTCAGGTCCGATTTCGTTTGCATCAGTCTATGACACTGCAACTGACGTGGTGAAGCAGGGTGGCAAAAGAAGAGGCGCCAACATGGGAATTCTGCGCGTGGATCATCCTGACATCATGGATTTTGTGGTGGCTAAGGAGAAGGAGGGCGCGCTTCGCAATTTTAACATTTCAGTGGCTTTGACAGACAGGTTTATGCACGCGGTTGAAAGCGACGAAGACTTCGAGTTGGTAAACCCGCGAAACGGTGAGATCGTTAAGAAATTGAAGGCAAGGGTGATCTGGAACCTGATCGTCATGATGGCTTGGAAGAACGGAGAGCCCGGCGTCATCTTCATCGACACGATCAACAGGCACAATCCGACGCCGCATGTTGGTGAAATTGAGTCCACGAACCCTTGTGGTGAGCAGCCTTTACTGCCCTTTGAGTCATGCAATTTGGGCAGCATCGACGTGAGCAAGTTTGTCATCGACGACGGCGAAGTGGATTGGAATCGCCTCCGAGAAACTGTTAGAATGGCAGTGTGCTTCTTGAACAACGTTATAGACGCCAACGTGTACGTGCAACCTGAAATCGAACAGATCACGAAAGCCAACCGCAAAATCGGTTTAGGCGTCATGGGCTTTGCAGACATGCTGGTCAAACGAGGCATCAAATACGACACTGAAGAAGGACTCAAAGCAGGCGAGGAACTGATGAAGTACATCAACGACGAGGCTCATAGGATGAGCGTCGAGTTGGGTGAGGAAAAAGGAAGCTTTCCCAATTTTCATGGCAGCACTTGGGAGAAGAGCAGGAAGACTATGCGCAATGCAACGGTCACAACAGTTGCTCCAACTGGCACTATCAGCATCATATCAGGCTGCTCGCAGGGAATTGAACCTTTGTTCGCCATTGCCTATGTCCGGGAAGTCGCGGAAAGCTTGGGCAGAAGCTTAGTTGAAGTTAACCCGTTGTTCGAGGACATAGCGCTACGCGAAGGCTTCTACAGCGAAGACCTCATGCAGAAAATATCCAGAAAAACCTCGATTCAGGATGTTGAAGAGATACCTGAACGAGTACGTCGGCTTTTCGTCACTGCTCATGACATCACTGCAGAATGGCATGTTAAGATGCAGGCGGCTTTTCAGAAGCACACAGACAACGCGGTTTCTAAGACGATCAATTTTCCGAATTGGGCAACGCCGAATGACATCGAAAAGGCATACTGGCTTGCCTACAAGTTGGGATGCAAGGGAATAACGGTTTACAGACATGGCAGTCGTGAAGTGCAAGTACTGCGAACGGTGGAAAGTGAAAGCCAAAATACGTGACTGCACCCCCTGTGCTATAATCGAAAATTCTTTATGACAAATCCATGTTAATTTTGACGCTGGTGTACAGTTTTGAAGTCCGTGATGGGCGAGAGTGTTATCAAGAAGATCAAGAAAAGAGATAGCAGAATAGTTGATTTTGACGTTAACAAGATTGCTGAAGCCATTTGGAAAGCGGCGCAAGCTGTCGGCGTTGATGACAAGACGTTGGCATTGAAGCTGACGGGGCAGATTGTTCAACACTTGGAGGACGAACTGAAACCCGGAGAAGTCCCCAGTGTCGAACAGGTTCAGGACTTGGTTGAGAAGACTCTTATCGAGAATGGGCAAGCTGGGATAGCTAAAGCTTACATCTTGTTCCGTCAAAAGAGAGCCGAAATCCGAAGGATGAAACTGTTGCTTGGCGTAACTGATGAATTGAAACTCCCATTGAATGCCATTCTAGTTCTTGAGAGACGGTATCTGCGAAAAGATGAAAATGGTCGCGTCACGGAGACCACAGCTCAGATGTTCAGACGAATCGCTCGAGCACTTGCCGCAGTTGAAAGGCAGTATGGCAAAAGCGACAAAGAAGTCGTCAAGTGGGAAGAAGAATTTTATAGGATAATGACACAGCGGCTCTTCATCCCAAATACTCCAACCCTGATTAACGCAGGCACGCAGTACCCTCAGTTGAGCGCTTGCTTCGTGTTACCAGTGGAAGACTCGATCGAAGGCATATTTTCCACGTTGAAAGCTGCCGCGATCATACACAAGACGAGTGGCGGCACGGGCTTTGCATTCTCTAGGTTGAGACCTAAAGGCGACATGGTTAAGAGTACAACTGGCACAGCCTCGGGACCCATCTCTTTTGCCATGGTTTATGATATGGCAACTGAGGAGATGAAAAAGGGCGGAAAGCGACGTGGGGCTAACATGGGCATACTGCGAGTCGATCATCCTGACATAATGGATTTCATCGTAGCCAAAGAAAAGGAAGGCATGCTGCGAAACTTCAACATATCTGTGGGCGTCACAGACAAGTTCATGGAGGCAGTGGAGAAAGACGCGGATTTTGAGTTAATCAACCCTCGCAACCGTGAAGTTGTAAAGAAGTTGAAGGCTAGAGCCATCTGGAATCTTGTGATCATGATGGCTTGGAAGAACGGCGAACCCGGCGTCATCTTCTTGGACACCATCAACAAGCATAATCCAACTCCGCATATTGGTGAGATTGAAGCCACGAACCCATGCGGTGAACAACCGCTTCTGCCCTACGAGTCGTGCAACTTGGGCAGCATAGACGTGAGCAAATTCGTCGACCAAGAAGGAAAAATGAATTGGGATGCACTGAGAGAAACCGTGAGGATTGCCGTGCGGTTCTTGGACAACGTGATTGACGCCAACTGGTACACTTTGAGTGAAATCGAGAAAATAACCAAAGACAACAGAAAAATCGGTTTGGGCGTAATGGGTCTTGCCGACATGTTCATCAAGAGAGGCATTCGATACGACACGAAGGAAGGTCTCGAAGCAGGCGAGGAACTCATGAAATTCATAAAAGAAGAGAGTCACAAGATGAGCGCTGAACTTGGGGAAGAGAAAGACAGCTTCCCAAACTTCCACGGCAGCATATGGGAGAAAGACTGGAAAACCCACCGCAACGCCACAGTAACCACGGTCGCGCCCACAGGCACCATCAGCATCATCTCAGGCTGCTCACAGGGCATCGAACCACTTTTCGCCATCGCCTACGTGCGAGAAGTCGCTGAAACTCTTGGACGCAGCCTAGTCGAAGTCAATCCACTATTTGAAGCAATTGCATTGCGCGAAGGTTTCTACAGCGAGGACCTGATAAAAGAGATCTCCAGACGCACTTCAATACGAGATCTGATGGAGATTCCCGAAAAATGGCGCCACCTGTTTGTAACTGCACACGATATAAGCGCTGAGATGCATGTGCGCATGCAAGCAGCGTTTCAGAAGAACACTGACAATGCCGTATCTAAGACCATTAACTTCGCGAATCAGGCAACGCCTAATGATGTTGAAAAAGCGTACATGCTGGCTTGGAAGTTGGGATGCAAGGGTATAACCGTTTACCGTCATGGCAGCCGAGAAGTTCAGGTTCTCAGACCGATTGAAAGTGAAGGCGAAGTAGCTGACTTCAGCCGGGTTTGTCCCACCTGTGTGTGAAACCTGGAGGTGAACTCGGTTAAATGGCTCAGGAAAGGGGAACAGTGTATCTGTACACCGGTGAGGGTGCTGGAAAAACGACAAATGCCCTTGGTTTAGCGTTGCGCTGTCTTGGGCATGGCTACAAAGTTGTTATCATCCAGTTTCTTAAATGGTGGAAAAACACGGGCGAATACAAATTCAGGAGAAAAGATTCCAACTACGAGATTTTCCAGTTTGGCAGAAAAGGTTGGATTGGACTCGGAAACCTGACCGAAGAAGATAAACGTCTCTGTAAGAAAGCCCTGAACTTCACGAAAACGAAGGCGAAGGAGAAACCTCGATTACTCGTCCTAGACGAGATCAACCTGGCATTAGACAGCAGGCTTTTGGACGTGGATGACGTAATTGCGTTTCTCAAAACTGTGCCGAAAGAAACAAGCGTTGTATTAACTGGTCGACGCGCTCCCAGAAAGCTTGTCGAATTCGCCGATTTCGTCAACGAAATCATTGCCATTAAAATGCCCGAGAAAATTCCAGCAGTGAAGGGCATACAATACTGAGCCTTAGACTTCACGTCCAGCTTGCTTGACTGATTTTAGAAACTTTCTTAATCTTGAAAAGCGCAAGCAGCTCTTTGTCAGACAAGTGACCTCTGGAAAGAACATGTCAAAAGGTCCCCAACCAATAAATTGCCCGTACTGCAACGCGCCAATTGACTACGTACTTGGCGAGACTCTTTTTACCTGCAAGTATTGTGGACACGCTTTCTCATGGATCAAAGAAGGCGAATTCAAGGAAATTGCGCCTGGAAAGCATTTCATGTTGATAAACAACTACTCGCAGACTCAGATGCATGACTTGGTATTAGACTGGATGCGAAAGGGCTTCTTCAAAGCTGGTGATCTGGCAGAGCGGTCTGAAATCATTGAAACGACATTGAAGTTTGTGCCGATTTGGCTCATCAACGTTCGCGCAGACACCTTTTACAGAGGGAAGAAACGAATTGAAACCACAGAGACCAGAACCCGTCCTGGACCAACTGGCAGTCAGGTTTCAGAAACAGTAAGGCGAGTGCATTGGATAGACAAATCCGGGGACTTTTCAGACGTTGAGGATTGGAAAGTTTTGGCGGTCAGAGGAATGGTGTTTCCAGTTGATAAAGTTGAGCTCCAAGTCGTGGGAAAAACACTCTTTGAAATAAAAAATGTGTCGCCGGGCGCCAAGCTGATTAACGGCGATGTTGGCGAGGACTTGGCGAAGACCGAGGCGGAAAATGGCATCAGAAACATGCATGCGAGGCGGGTTCGCTCGCAAGTTGACGAAGTGTTGTCGATTAAAACAAACGTTCAAGTTGGGGAAGCTCAACTGTTGACCGTGCCGCTCTGGTTTATCCAGTACAGGTACAAAGGTAAATTGTACACTGTGGTTGCCGAGGGAGCTAGTGGAAGGATTTTAGAGGGAAAGGCGCCCATGGGCAAATACGATGTTCTAACAGTTGTCGCACTCGTTGTAGCCGTGATTGCCATCATAATCTTCATACTCCTATTTTTGGTCAGATAGAAACTCTGCTCGATAATATGCTTGCTTTAAAGACTGATTCTCACTCTTCAGCTGTTACACAGCTTATATGCAAGAGTCTGCAATAATTGATGAAACTGATCAGGGGTGAAGATGTTGCAATACAAATTGATCATAAGGCACGTGGACAGGGATGAAACCGTTGAACAGTTTGACTTCCTCGACGAAGTCCTGAACTACCTGCAGACACAGCTGGGACACGTGTTTGCCAGAAAAGATGTCATAGGCATCCTCATATTGAAAGAAGATTAAGATCAGCAAAAAGCTCTGCAGACATCAGCTTATGTAAGCATTGTATCTGACACGTTCAGTCCTATCCATCTTCAACCTGCCCAGCAACCCGACTAACATGAAGTCGAATGTGCCGCCCCACAACAACCACCTTAACTTATGATAGACATGAAGCAACTCCAGCCCTTTGTCAGTTGTCTTGTAGTATGACAAGTCGGGTTTCATTTCCAGCAAGTCGAGTTCGATCAGGGCTGCGACGTATTTGCCGAACATTGCTGGCTTCAGCCCAGAACGATGGTGAAGCTCATTTTTCTTGGCGCCTTTGCTTGCCGCCTTCAGAATCTTGACCACATTGTCGAGTTCATGCCTGTTCTTAGACGTAGATTTGCCTCCACTTTTTGCCAGCTGCTAATCGACAATGCTGGTTCCGATGATATTAATGGTTGTTTCAGCATGGAGAATATTGCCAAATCAAGTTGAACTTAACACTAGAACAGCCTAAGAAGCAGACTAGTGGCTAGCCAGCGGGAAATGAACAAAAAGACGACTAGAAGCCTGCTTTTGAGCCTTCCACTTCTTGACGAGAGCGTTTAGAATACGACTATTGGTTCTTCTACCGGTTGCTCGGGTCTTGGAGGCTCCTGCTTCTCTTCCACTTGAGGCTCTGGTTGTTCAGGCGGCTGCTCCGGCGCCGGCTGAACGATATCAGGTTGCGGTTGCTCAGCAGACTCTGCGGCTTCATGCGGCTGGCTTGGCTGCTGTTCAGCCTCCACCTCGGGTTGGGGTTGCTCTGATTCTGTTGGAGATTCTACTGGTGGAGTGGGTGTCAAGGCGCGGGATTCATATGGGCTCCAGCCTTCAATGTAACGTCTGGGTTTTGCACGTAGCTGAATTGTTAAAGCCATGGTCATCAAGCCTAAAGCCAAGACAACGGCTCCTTGTCCCGTTAATTCTCGGAGAAACAACATTGAGAATCCGCCGCCCAACATCATTGTTGCAACGGCTATTCCTGCCCAGAAGGCTTCATCCTCAGCTATCATGACTGATTCTCACTTGATTGTGCAGATTCGTGCCGTTGAATATTTAACACATATGAATCATGGATACAGAACTTCCTGCGTGAAAGTGCCCACGTGAAAAAGAGGCAACCTTAAATGCAAAAACCAAAATCTAGTGTACGAACGGAGCAAGCTGGAACAGAACGTAGAATGAACCCGTTAACCATCATCTATTGGACCAGATTTCTGCTGGGCATTGTAGCCGCTTTGATATCCGCTTTGCTGGGTTATTTGGTCCAAGGGTTTAGTCTCTTTAATGGCGTTTCCATAGCGCTGCTTCTGTACATCATCACGTACTACGTTTACAAATCCGTTTTTCTTGTTAGAGTTGAAAAACCTTCAAAAGTCTTTACCACTGGAGTGGGCGCGTACTTTCTTACTTGGCTGGTTATGTGGGCTCT
>Ga0315314_1000435_pt1 | contig 46620 bp, 48 predicted proteins | sample TDP9_MG_FD_203631 | JGI IMG/M metagenome (GOLD analysis project Ga0315314, IMG submission 203631) | Freshwater sediment microbial communities from Lake Towuti, South Sulawesi, Indonesia - TDP9 | ecosystem: Environmental > Aquatic > Freshwater > Lake > Sediment | place: Indonesia: South Sulawesi... | reverse complement strand
AATCGTAGATTCTCGTGTCGCAACTCCGATATTTTGCCCCTCAACCCTTGCTCCCCCGCTAAGCAACATGTCTTGACCAAGGTTAGGTGAGGATAGAAAATTGACACTTCCGAGATACTTTCCTTCCCCTAAGCGGAGCGCAAAGAGTCTCGAAGCCTTTACAGGTATAGGATTATGCAAAGAGAGCACAGTAGCCGCCAGATGAACCGCGTGATGCAGAACATCAAAACCCCAGATTCCTTCTTCCACGAGATACGTATGCAGATCATCTATCTTAATCTGCTCACTTTCAATTCTATGCTTTGCATCCAATTCCTTATAAATTGCTGATAGAAGGGTACCTGAACCACACGCAAAATCAACTATCCGAAGAGGTTCACCATTGAAAGTTGGAGGAACATCGTCAGTCGACAAGTTAGATGGCAGATTGATAAGAAGCCTCGCCAACAACCGTGCAGCAGGTATCGACGTATAGTAAGTCGCATGATATTTCACAAGATTGCCCAAAAGCAGCCTGTGATAGATTCTTCCAAACAAGTCATGCTTCAACAAAACTTTAGACGAAGCTATGTCATAGGCTAAGTTAGCGAGCATTCGTAACTGCTTATCCACAACAGGACTTGCAGGAATATTTCGAACGATATTCAACGTTATGTCAAGAACCGGCTCATAATCTATGTTATCAATTATGTACTGCCAAGAATTCTCCAGCTCCTTCTTCAAGTTTGCAGACGCCATCAACGTTGAAAGCGTAGCCACTCTTTTGTGAGACGCAGCAATAATCTCATGAAACACCATGGCATCAATGAGCAGGAGCCCGGCAGTCGAAATTAATTTGTGAGTATCTTCTTTACGTCCCATCGTTAGCCTCCTCGGTTTCCTTCAACTCCAGAACATCTTTAAGACGATCAACGTTGACAGTGGTCGACAATTTCGTGGCAAACTCTCCCAAAACTTCATTCATCTTTTTTATGACAGGGTCGATTATGTCCACGCTTACCACACGACTGTAAGCACTCATCAAATAAGTCAGGAGATCGTCAAACCCGACATCCTGATACTGCTCTGGCTTAGAAGCAACGCCAGTCCACTTATCCAGACCAGCCCGATCAACATACGAAAGAAACCCAATGTTAAACCGACCTTTCAAAAGAGACTCTTTGATGTCCGCTTGATTGGGCAGAAGTTTCTTCACTTTGAAATCAGCATACTCAACCATTACACACAAATCGCACACGTTATTGTCCAGCCTACCTTGGCAGTTAGCTACAAGAGCCTCCCACATGCCAAGCTTTTTTCCCTCTAAAACTATCCGCACACCGTTAAGCTCAACAAGAACATCAGGTTCAGGTCTTCCGCCTTTTTTCCTCAATATCACCTCACCCAAAGCCTTTAGTCCTCTCTCAGCTAGAAGCTCAGCCAATGTAACGTTCAAATTTTCCTCTCTTATGCTCATTTAAGACCTAGCACTCAATTCTTTAGAAAGCATCTTGTAGCCTTATAGCAGTTTTCTCCTTTCCGCATTTACTTCAGCAACCCCACACCCGAATACACTTGTATAACTTTTATATGCCTTAACTTGTCTGATTCTGTTTGGCGGTGGGTCTAGGCGGGGGGCTAGGGGTCCCCTGAAAGGGCGCGAAAGCGCCCTGACCGTAAACCCTCTTCACGACGGGCTGAAGGCTGAGGTGAGGCGTCAAAGAGCGCTTGTGCCTCGCAGTCTCCGACCATGAGTGTCGGTCCCTTGGGGCTGGCGGACAGGCGAACCTGGCCAGGCCCGGAAGGGAGCAACCTAAACTTGGACGCTCAGCGCTCTGGGGAGCACCGACATGAGTAAAGGGGCTGATGAGGCATGGCGCAAACTGGGCGTCGAACCACAGCGACCCACCGCTTTGTTCACGAAAACGTGTTTTTCTGCAAGTGGAACTCTTTTTCTTAAAAAACATATCAAAATACTTATAGAAAAGAAAGTTTATTTCTTGTTCGGAGGAAGGAAGATGGTATCAGATAAAACAAAAATATTCCTAGCGCTCGTTGTCTTGGGTCTTGGGGTCCTTCCGCTTTTTGCGGTCGAAGTCAACGCTGCACATCCATCGTATAGTGAACTGCCGGTGCAGATAACTGACATTGAGCATCTGCCAGTGTACCTGAAAACGCCCTCAGGCGGCGAAATGTGGTTCAAGGTAACATGGGTAGTCAGAGGAACACCAACAAGATGGACACCCACAAGCATACAAACGAGATACGTCACCGTAACGGTCACAGTTTACGACGCAGTTAATGTGCCGATTGCCTTCGGCTACATCAGCAACTACTACAACCCGGGAACTTACAGCAACACCTTCAGGTTCCCAATTCCAACATGGACATTCGTCGGAAAAGCCACGATGTACGCCAACATATACTCCAACGGGATTATTGCTCCAGAAGTCTCGTCAACCTTCATGATTCTGAAGGCGTAGTGCAGAAGCGCTTGCCTTCTTCTTTTTCCCAATGACCCATCAACATAAAAAGAGTTAATTCTGACGCGTGTGTTGCTATTTTTATTCCACACCAGATGGCGATTCACATTGCAGAGGAAAGGCTTGGTCATTGCAGTTTCGGGTAAAGGCGGCGTGGGCAAGACCACCACAACCGCTCTGATGGCTAAAATACTCGGCGAAAGCAGCCCAGAGAAGAGCGTGCTGGTCATCGACGCCAACCCAGACTCCAACCTGGCTGACGTTTTAGGAATCCCCATGATTAAGACGGTGGGCATGACCACAGATGACCTAAGAAAGTCGTTGGAAAAGTCGGAGATTCCGCCCACCATGACCAAGGAAGACATCCTTGAAACCCGCATATTCGAAATCCTGCGAGAAACGCCCAACTTCGACCTCCTCGTTATGGGAAGGGGCGAGGGCGAGGGCTGCTACTGCCCCGTCAACGCCTTTCTGGCGCACATCGTTGACCGACTCATGGGAAACTACGACATAACCTTGATGGATATGGAGGCTGGCTTAGAACATCTGAGCCGCCGAACAGACCGAGACGTCGACATAATGATCGTAGTAACAGACCCAAGCTCCATGGGACTGCAAACAGCCAAACGCGTCAAAGAGGTTGCCAAAGAGGTTCACATAGACTTCAAAAAGTTCTACCTGATCGGAAACAGGTTCAAACCAGAAATGGAACCCATGCTTAGAGACGAAGCGCAGAAACTGGGATACGAGTTTGTTGGAATAATCCCAACCGACGACAACATATTCACGCACAACTTGACTGGAAAACCCTTAACCAACCTTCCATCAGACAGCCCAGCGATTCCAGCGGTGAAACAAATACTCACTAGAATTGGCTTACTCGGGGCAAGCTGACTTAGCGGGTCACTCGAATCCTTTCTCCGAACGTTGGTTTGCTGGCTTTCAACAGTTCTTCAACCATCGGTAGTTGCCTTTGGTAGATGTGACAGTTTTTTGAGTGCATAATCATCTTTCCCGTGTAGACTTCTTCCCACTTGGTCTTGCATTTCTCTCTGCCCTTGACGTTGAGTTCCTCAACGAAAGCTTCGCTGAAGAGTTGTAATCCCGCTAGATTGGCGGGTAATGCAGCGTAGGCGTCCCACGAACGCCAGTAGCCCGTGAGAATGAGCTTCAACCTCTTGTCGCTCTCGTCCCAAGCAACTTCAGTGTCGAGAATTGTGAGGCATGGAGGTTCGTGTCTCTTGCCCCTGATCTCTTTTTGGATGTCTTCGGGAACCCTAACAACCAACGTGACCTGCCTGTCGAAGAGTTCATCCACGTAGCGATTAACAGCCTCTTTTATCTGGTCAACTGGGCTGCGCAGTCGGCTTGAGTACGTGTAGGTCTCGTCTGGTTTCTTCTCGCCAAGCCATAGGTATTCCATAAAATAGTTCATCACATAACGCATGTCGCACGGCGCCTTCTCATGAATCAAAGGCTTGTTCTCGGGGTGCAAAATCTCCAAAGTAACGTCCAACTTCTTTGTCTCAGTAACCTCTGAACCGTACTTGACGCTGAAGTTTTCACCGTCTTCCCAAATTTTCTTCAAAACCTGATACCAAGCGTCGGGCAGGTCGAAGGCGGTTATCTTTACGTGTTTCATCCCCTTGCGCGACCTCCTTTCTCTCCTGGATTAAAAGCCAGAGTCAGCATATAAGTGGTTAACCTGTTTGGATAAGTAAGATTGTTAGGAGGGCCAGAGCCCAAGGGTTTTCATTGCTTCAGCGACTCGGCCAACGCCTAAGACCAGCGCTGCGGTGCGCATGTCTGTCTCCCGCTTCCTCGAAATGTCGTAGACGTCGTCGAAGGCTTTCACCATCATGGACTCCAGCCTCCTGTTCGCTTCTCGCTCGCTCCAGCGTTCACGCGTGAGGTTCTGCACCCACTCGAAGTAGCTGGACGTTACCCCGCCCGAGTTGGCGAGGATGTCTGGGATGATGAACACTTTTTTCTGGGTCAGGATTTTGTCGGCTTCTGGCGTGGTTGGACCGTTTGCCGCCTCAGCGACAACCCTGGCTTTGACTTTGCCAGCGTTGTCCTTGGTTATCTGGTTTTCCAGGGCTGCGGGGACCAGAATGTCGCAGGGCAGTTCCAAAAGCTCCTCGTTTGTCACCCTCTTAGTATCCGGGTAGCCCATTACTGAGCCTGTTTTGGCTTTGTGGTCAACAACCTTCACGGGGTCGATGCCCTTTGGGTTGTGGATTCCGCCTCTTGAATCGCTCACAGCGATTATTCGGTAGCCCTGTTGGTGCAGTATTCTCGCGGCGTTCCAGCCTACGCTTCCGAACCCTTGAACCGCCACGGTGGTGTCTTTGGCTTTCATTTTGAGGGGTTTCAAGGCTTCTCGGATGCAGAAGGCGACTCCCATGGATGTGCTTTCTTCTCTCTGTTTGAACCCGCCTAGGATTATTGGTTTGCCCGTTACAGATTCGGGCACGCTGTATCCCTTGAACAGGCTGTAGGTGTCCATCATCCACGCCATCGTCTGTTCGTCCGTGTAGACATCAGGCGCCGGAACATCACGATAGGGTCCGATGTAGTCCAGGAGCATGGTTGTGTATCGGCGGGTGAGGCGTTCTAGCTCATTTGCTGACATCGCTTTTGGGTTGCAGCACACTCCGCCCTTTGCTCCGCCGTAGGGTATGTCTACGACAGCGCACTTCCAGGTCATCCACATAGCCAGCGCTGTAACCTCGTCCAACGTCACGTCGGGATGATATCTGACGCCTCCCTTGAAGGGACCGCGGGCGTCGTTGTGTTGCACCCTACACCCGAGAAAGACCTCTACTGAGCCGTTGTCCATCTTAACTGGGAGCGAAACAACCAGCGACCTCTTCGGGTACTTGAGCACTTCGTGGATGCCTGAGTCAAGGCTCAAGCACTCTGCTGCTATGCTCAGTTGTTCTAGAGCCACGTCGAGGGGATTGGGTTTAACCCTGCCCATAACCGTGTTCACCCATTGAACCTGCTGTTTAGTTGAGAGAACACAGATAAAAGCAGTTAGCCTCGTGAAGGCAGTGTGGTGGTAGTGGCTAATTGTTCCTAGTGCCACCACCATCCTGCAGCTTGGGTTGTAGTGCTAGAAACTAAATTTCAAAAGAAGAAGGGACTCAGCACCTTTAGCCTTCTTCTACCATGCCTTTTATCTTGTTTTGGCTTGATATGGCGAGAAAGACCTAGCTTTGCTGCTTAGAAGGTTGAAATGCTGCTTCTGTTAATTAGTGTTATCGACTTGGTTGGGCACGTGCTCACGCAGAGACCGCAGCCGAAGCATTTGGCTGGGTTGAAGACAAGCTTGCTCTCAACTGGGTCCAGCTCTCTTGCCCTGAACTGGCAGCGTTGGACACAGGTTCCACAGCTGCTGCAGGTGTCATAGTTCTGTTGAGCTACATACTCTGACGCCACCACGTGGTCGGGAATGCCAAACCTCACGAGGGCGCTTAACGAGTGACAGCAGCAGGAGCAACAGCTGCAGATGATCTCAGGCTTTTCCTGATCTTTAGTGAGATACGCCATGTGGACGAGACCGGCTTTGTGGGACCGCTGCAGCACTACCAGGGCTTGAGCCAACGAGACTCTTTTGGCGCCTCTCTTCATGGCGTCGCGGGCTTCGTCGTTCAAGCTGATGCAAACGTCGAGAGGCGCGTCACATTTATGAAACCTAGCTCTGCAGCCACAGTCCTGAACCGTTATCACTTCCGCATCCTTCAGCATGCCTTCCACGGTGCTTAAATCGAGAACCATCTGTTGCCCATGAATGGAAATGTTCACGGGAATGGTAACAGGAGTGTACTTCTCCACGTAGTCTCTCATCAGTTCTTCTCTTGTCCAGTCCTCGCCGTCTTCCACGGCAATTGCCCCCCCAAGCGTAGAGAAGTAGAGTACGAATGAGAGTTACTTAAGAATTGCTTGCGCAGCCACAACGAATCTTGGTCGGGCGGGCAGGATTCGAACCTGCGACACACCGGTCTCTGCGTGTCGGTGCCTATCTTTCGGGTTGTGTGCTTGATAGGCTGGGTGACATTCTCCTAGGCTTGGAGAAGTCTACAGCGTCTCCGTCGATAAGGTTTAAGGCTGCCTTATCGGCTCGGAAGCTCTACCAAGCTGAGCTACCGCCCGACCGAGGTTATCAAGCGAAAACTGTTGATTTATACGTTTCGTTGGTGAGTTTGCGCAATTTACTTATAGTTGCATACTTTAGACTTAGAGGCTACGACGGCTGAGAGGAATCATAAGCATGATAGTTCGCAAACTGTTCATGTCAGTCGCTGAGGCTCTGATAGTTTACGGTCTCATCGTTGTCGGCTACGGAGTGCTGGTCATCCACGTCACCAGAACTTGGTCTGGAGACTGGTGGGTTGACCGAGGTCTCCCCAACTGGTTTACCCTAGACATGTTCGTGATGATCAGCTTCGCCCTGTCCTTCTTCGGGTTCATAGCGTGGAGATACATGAAATACACGGAGCCAACCTCAAAACAAAAGTAAACGCAACTCAGCTCAATCTGTGTTCAGGCAAGCAGAAAATCCTTAAATGCAGACGAGAAATCGAATAGAGTGGTCGGTAGGGCCCGTAGCTCAGCACGGTTAGAGCGACAGGCTCATAACCTGTTGGTCGGGCGTTCGAATCGCCCCGGGCCCACCAGAATTAAGATTTATTTAATTGGTGTTACTAGGAGAGCGTCAACAATGAGCCATGAAAGTCGCTGCGGAGTGTGTGGAAAGTGAAGGCCGTTTTCTTTGACTTGGACGGAACCTTAACCGACATCAATCAAAGAGAAATAGAGGTAATATCCGACACTTTGAGTCACTTCGGCAGGAATGTTTCAAAGAGCAGAGTGAGAAAACTGGTTGCTCAAACGCCTTCTTACATGGATGCCATCAAGGAGCTCGGGTTCGTGCTTAATGAGACATCGTTGCGCTACTGGACAGAGGCTTTCGTTAAGAACTATCACTTTTCAAAGGTGAGAAGAGGAGTAAAGTCAACTCTGAGGGCTTTGAGAAAGAACCAGATACTCTTCTGTGTCACTTCGAGAGAAACCCTCGCAGAGGTAAGAGAAGAACTAGAATTCTTTCGCCTCGACGGATTTTTCAGCTACATTGTCACGCGGGATGTAGCAACCAAGCACTTTGGTCTCGAGACGATTCCATTTTTTCCTTTCCATGAGCAGAGGAGAAAGCTCTACGAGTGTGCCCTTGCATTGGCTGAGTGTCGTCCTTCAGATGTGGTTGCGATAGGAGACATGGGAAGAGAACTTGAGCCTGCAAGGGAATTGGGCATCACAACAATAGGGCTCATCACGTATAGAACGAGAATGAATGCACTGCAAAAGGCATCGGATTATCTGATTTCAAGAGTAAACCAAGTTCAAAAAGTAATCCAAGAAGTAAACGGGTCATGACTTATGCGCCGCTAAACTCCTCGTACCTTAACCGCTAAAATTTAAATGCGTTCATGGCACAGTAGTTGGGATGAATCATGGCTCTGATTTTGGCTCAGGACCTTGCTAAAAGCTACGGTAAGGTGAGAGCGGTCGACGGTTTAAATCTAACGTTGGATGAGGGCACGATCACTGGCTTGATTGGACCCAACGGAGCTGGAAAAACCACGACCATCAAGATTGTTCTTGGCTTGCTCAAGCCTGACAGGGGTCGCGTGGAGGTTTTCGGTCAAGAACCATGGGACAACCCCAAAATACGCACCTTTATCGGTGTGGTTCATGAAAAAGCCTTCTTTCCATCTCACCAGAAAACACTCGACTATCTGGAGCGAGCGTGCAGAATCTTTGGCATGCCCGAGTCTCGAGGGCTCGAAGTCTTGAAACTCGTCAACCTACATGAAGGTCGTGACCGCTCAATCAAGGCTCTCTCGGCTGGCATGCTCCAGAAGTTTGCCATCGCTCACGCGCTGATCCAAAGCCCAAAGCTGGTCATAGCTGACGAAATGACCGCCAACCTCGACCCCGAAGCCAGAAGCGCACTTCTCGACCTGATTCTTCAACTACATAAGGACGAGAATGTTACTTTTCTCCTGTCTTCTCACATACTCCCAGAGCTGAGCCGTGTCTGCGATTCCGTAGCCATAATCAACCAGGGGAAGGTCTGGGCTTTTGGGAAGCTGACCGAACTCTACGAGAAATACGCGGCTGGGATTATCAGAATCTCAACCGACAAGCCTGAAGAACTGGCGGCTGAAATCATGAAGCTTCCCTACGTTGAAAAACTTGAAAAAGACATTCGGGGCATATCGGTTAGAGTTCAAAGGGAAAGTGAAGAAAGACTCTACGAGGACGCTCCCAAGCTGGCGAGGAGAGTTGCAGCCAAGGTTCAGGGAATTGAAACAGGCAGCGCCTCGCTCGAAGAACTCTACATGCTAGTAGTCGGCGCGAGCAAAGGAGGATGAAATAAAATGCAAGAGAGAAAAGGAAGACCTTTCCTTGAGGTGTTCGCTTCTGCCCTGCACGAGGACTACAGGTTTCCGATTCTTGAACTCTTTGCCTTTCTCTACGCGTTGGGCACGTTTGTGTTTGCGAGTTTTGTGTCGGTGAGTGCTGCAGGAGAACTCATCGCTTACAGCTTGACGGCTTCACTTATGATATTTCCACTGTTCACGTTCATCATTCTAATCTTCAAGAACGTCGCCTACGGGTTCGGAAGCGACATAGAGAAGGGAATCATCCAAACCTTCTTATCATACCCGCTCAAAAGGCGCTGGGTCCTCTCGGCGAAGCTTTTGTCCGCCTTAGGCGTCGCACTGTTGCTTTTCCTCAGCATTCAGATCTCGGCGATGTATGTGCTCGCTCCCGACGTTGTGGGACCTTACTTGGGTACGGTGATTTTGACATATGTAGCCAACCTGAGCTATCCGCTTTTGCTGTCGGCCATCATTTTGTTTCTTACGTTGATTCTGAGAAGAGGCAGCATTGCACTTGTTGTGGGCATTGTCCTGTATTTTGCGCTCGGAATCGTCAGCAGTCTCGCAAGTTTTATCGCGTTTGCAACACAGTCTCCTTTGGCTCTTCAAGTGATATCTGTGTTCTCGCCCAATGTTGTCTTAGGGATGTACTACCAGGTTTTCGGAGTCGGACCCGGATTCCCTAGTGCGTCTATTTGGACTCCTTCCTTCACTGAGGCTCTTCTCTACTTAGGAGCCAGCTACGTTATTGTGGCTGCCGTCTTTGCCACAGCGTACATCTACTTCAGTAGGAGGTTCAGCCTGTGAGACGCTGGAAAATCCTTCTAGGTCGAAGCGGCACAGTTCTTCTCGCCATCGGTCTAGCCTTGTTACTGGTTTCACTCATCCCAGCAGCACAGACTGGAACTTCCATGGGAACTCAGCACCTTGGTCCCAAAAGATGGGGTTCTTGGTACTATGAGACTATTCTGACGCCGCAGCAAAGTCTCCGCTTGAACGTCACAGCGAATGGCACCTTGAACGTGTACCTGCTCGAAGTGCGTTCCTTTTCCATATACGATTGGATGCTTGAAAATTATCCAGACAGAGACCTGTTTGACTTCTCAAACGTCACGTATTTAGAGGAATATTTGAACGCCAACCCAGCAACGATCGGGTGGCAACACCAGATTCAGAATGGGGGAGTTGAGTACGAGTACTACCCGACGAAGACAACGAACGCCACTCTGGTTCTTTCAAACCCCACTTCGGATTTCATTCAGCTTGAATACAGAGTTACAATGACAGCGCAGGTGGCTCCGAGAGGCAAGGTGCAGACTCTGGCTACTTGGACAATCCCGATAGGGTTTCTGCTCGCCATACCTTGGACAGTAGACATTCTTAGAGCAAGAACCAAAAAAGACTGAAACCCGCGCTGAAGCTGAGCTAAACAACAAGTTCATAAGGCGCCTTGGTCAGCCGTTCGGCTCCATCCTTCTTCACTAGCACAGTGTCTTCGATTCGAACTCCGCCGTAGCCCACGATGTATATTCCCGGCTCGTCTGTGACAACGTTTCCAGCCCTCAAGACATCCTTGCTCACAGCGTTCAGCGTAGGCGGCTCGTGCACTCCCAAGCCAACTCCGTGGCCGAGTCCGTGGACAAAGTTTTCGCCGAAGCCGTGCTTCTTCATGAACTCTCTCGCCGCAGCATCAACCAAGCGGGCTTTGACACCGTCACGAATCTTCTGGAACGCTTTCTCCTGCGCCTCCATCACAACCTCGTACATTCTCCGCTGTTTAGGCGTGGGCTCACCGACCAGAAACGTGCGTGTCAAATCAGCTCGATAACCTTGGAAGCGTGCGCCGACGTCGAATTGTATCAGCTCGCCCTTCCTGATTTTCTTGTCGGTGCAACCTCCGTGTGGATACGCAGAGCTGAGTCCTGAAGCCAGAATCGTGTCGAAGGCTGTGCCGTCTGAACCCAGTTTGCGCATGGCGTACTCCACTTCAGCCGCAACCTCGTACTCGCGCATCCCAGGCTTAATTACCTCACGCGCAGTTTTGGCTCCCGCATCGGTCAATTGAGCTGCCTTCTTCATGCAGCCTATCTCTGCTTCGTCCTTGACCTTGCGCAGCTTCCAGACCATTTCGCCTCTAGGTTTTAAGAGGGCGTTGCTGAGGTTCTTTCTGAGACTAGAGAAGACGGAGAAATCGAGGCTGTCGAAGCCTAGACGCTTTAGCCTTGACTTCTTTATTTGTCCAGCTGCTTTCTTGTCTGCGTCTTCGCCCCTTTTTACTAATTCAACTTGGCAGTTTTTCGCCATCTTTTTTGCAGCGTCGTAGTTGACTCCGTAAACATACAGGATGGGGTCTTCTCGATAGGGAATCAACAGTCGAGTGGCACCCAGAAAACCTGTGAAATAAAACATGTTAGTTTCGTCAGCGACGAGGAACCCGTCTAGCTTCCTCTTTTCCATAGACCTTCGCAGGCTTTGAATTCTCTTGTTCAGTTCCGTCTCTCCGGTTTGTTTTAGGGTCAGTGCATGTTAGAGGCAACACAACTATAACTCTTTTGATGCAGCGCGGTTGAACGGCACAAGGAAAAACTGAAGGTAAGCAGGTAAGCGGGTAAGCGGAGCTTTAGCCACCGCTCATGAGTGACATGAGGATTACGTTGTCGTCGTTGTTAAGTCGAGTGTCCACGCCGTTGAGCTGCCCCATCAAAATGCCGTTCACGGTTACGACGAAGCCCATCTTTACGTCTTTGAGACCTGGCTCAAAAACCTCTTTCCTGAACGGTTTCCCATATATGGCGGCGATTTTGTTGAGAAGCTCTGAAAGAGAGGCGCCTTCTTCAAGCTCGAATTCGTCTTCGCTCCGTTTTATGAGGTTCTTTATGAAGCCTAAATACTGAACCTTCACCTTCACCTTCGACGCTTCCTGTCAGGGTCTGAATGTGTTCACAATAGGAAATGGGAATAAAGCTGCATATTTGTCTTGTCTTTCTGCACTTCTGTTCATAAACATTTTTTCATAAAAAACTTAAATATTTGCCGATGATTATGTGTTATCTCTTCCAGTCAAAAAAAGGAAAGAGAAATGGAGGAACAACACGGTGTTTGGTTACGCCGGACGGATACTACACGTTGACTTGTCAAGTGGAAAAACGTGGACTGAACCCCTCAAAGAAGAACTAGCTAAGCAATACATAGGCGGCATTGGTCTTGGGATACGCCTATATCTTGACCATTCGAAGGCAGGCGTAGACCCGTTCAGCCCAGAAAACCCGTTGATATTCGTCACTGGTCCTCTCAGCGGCACCATGGGTCCCACAGCTGGGAATGGATACGCAGTCGTCTCCAAATCTCCTGCAACAGGAGGAGTAGCCGAAGCCAAGGCTCACGGTTTCCTCGGTCCAGACTTGAAAAGAGCAGGATACGATGCAGTTATCATTACAGGCAAAGCTGAAAAACCTGTTTACCTTTGGATTGATGATGACAAAGTTCAGTTAATAGACGCTAAGAATTTGTGTGGGATGTCGCCGTACGAAACGGATGTGGCGATCAGAAAAGACTTGGGCGACCACTATATTCGAGTTACAGCAATCGGTCCAGCAGGTGAAAAACTCTGCCGTTTTGCAGCAATCATAAACGACGAATTCAGGGCTATCGGAAGAACGGGCATGGGCGCTGTCATGGGCGCTAAGAACCTTAAAGCACTGGCTGTTCGAGGAACGAGAGATGTAAACGTTGGGGACTTGGAAGGGTTCAAAGAATTCGTGAAGATGATACACGAACGAATGAAAGGCCCCGCAACAAAGAAATATAGAACTCTAGGAACACCCGAAAACGTCCTAGTCCTGAACTCTCTTGCAGCTTTGCCAACACGAAACTTCACTCAAGCCACATTTGAAGGAGCCGACAGAGTAAGCGGAGAATACTTGAATGAACATTTTGTCAAAAAAATCGTGGGATGCGCAACCTGCGCAATGCGCTGTGACCACATCGCAGTGGTTCCCGAAGGCCCATACAAGGGATCGACCTCAAGGTTAGAATTCGAGTGCCTTTGGGCGCTTGGACCAGACTGTGGCGTTGACAGGTTGGATGCTATCATCGAGGCAATGCGTCTCTGCAACTATTATGGTATGGATGGCATATCGGCTGGTGTGGTCATAGGTTTCGCAATGGACCTGTATGAGCATGGCATAATAACAAAGGAGCAGACTGACGGCGTGGATCTCCGCTTCGGAAATGCTGAAGCCCTAGTACAAATGGTAAAAAAGATAGGGTTGAGAGAAGGATGGCTTGGAGACGTGCTGGCAGAAGGCTCAATGAGAGCAGCTGAAAAAATCGGCAAAGGCGCCGAACAATATGCCTGCCACATAAAAGGCTTAGAGTTGCCAGGGTATGACCTTAGAAGCCTTAAGACCGCTGCCCTCGGCTTTTCAGTTTCATTCCGAGGAGGCTGTCACCTTCGAAATGGCGCTTATTCGCCTGACGTCAAAGGCAAAGTGAATCGTTTCAAGATAGAGAAGGGCAGAGGAAAAATGATCATGGAAGAAGGGGACGTGTACAACATCATCGACTCTCTTATACTCTGCAAGTTCTCAAGAGGCACCTATTATGACGGTCTGAATGACATGGCCAAGTATTACACTCTAGCCACAGGAATCCCGATAACTCCCGCAGAACTGAAGAAAGCTGGTGAAAGAATAGAGAATCTTGCAAGGCTAATCAACATCCGGGAAGGAATAGGGACAAGAGAGTACGATACCTTGCCGTATAAGATAATGAATGTGCCACTGCAGGACGACATAGCAAAAGGAGCAGTTGTTAACAACGAAGAGTTCCAGTTGGGTCTCGACGACTACTATGAAGTTCGAGGATGGACAAAAGAAGGAATTCCAACAATCGAGAAACTTAAGGAACTGGATCTACAGGAATTTGCCCCGCTAACAAAGATAGGAGGAGCCTAAAATGTCTAGACCTCAAGACAGGAAATTCGTCTCAGCAGATCTTGAAAAATGTACAGGTTGTTCGGTTTGCGAATATGCCTGCTCCATGGTGAAAGAAAAAACCTACAATCCCACAAAATCCAGAATACGTGCAATACGCCTTGGTCCACTGGTGAATCTAGCTATTACATGTAGACATTGCGAAGATGCGCCTTGCGTCACAGCTTGTCCGAAAGAGGCGCTGTCTCAAGAAGAAAACACAGGGGTAATAATGATTGACGAGGACAAATGCAATGGTTGCTCATGGTGTATAGAAGCATGCCCGTTCGGCGCCATGCTGTTACATCCGAAGAAAGGAGTAGTAAGCACTTGTGACAATTGCAAAGAACTCGGTGAACCACAATGTGTCAAGTGGTGCCCAGAAGAAGCCCTCGAATTCGTCACAGCAGATGTTCTGGCTCAAAAATCCAGACAAACAGCAGTGAAAAATCTCGTAAATGCAGCAGAGAAAGCTGCTTCCGAACATCTGTGAAACGAAATGCACTAAAAGGCAAGGGCTCTTTCCCTCTAATCTTTTCATTTTTTTCCATCAGAGACAATGAAGATGCTGTGTCATACTTGCTCAGTTGTATGTCCATCCAATTGATTTGCTAATCAAGATTCTGTACGAAAGTATGTACTCTGCTGTTTCTTTTCGCCTGCAAAGCAGACTGATGCACGAATGTGGGAATATATATGAATATGCTTAAATTAAACGATCGAGTTCTTCTCTCAAGTAGAGATGATGAAAGTTCAAGGGTTATAATCATGAACCGTTGTTTCATCTGTAAGACAGCGGAGGAAGTGGAGGAATTAGAATGTTAGGTTATGCTGGACGAATACTACACGTTGACTTATCCAGCGGAAAAACATGGACAGAACCACTCAAAGAGGAATTAGCGAAGAAGTACATCGGCGGCATCGGCCTTGGAATGCGCCTCTACCTCGACCATTCGAAGCCAGGCATAGACCCGTTCAGCCCAGAAAACCCGTTGGTTCTCACAACAGGACCACTGTCAGGCTCTATGGTGCCCACAGGCGGTAACGGACACGCTTTCGTTTCAAAATCGCCACAGACCTTCGGTGTAGGCGAAGCCAAAGCTCACGGACACTTCGGAACAGAACTCAAACGCGCAGGATATGATGCGGTAATCTTCTATGGAAAAGCTGAGAAACCAACCTACCTCTGGATTGACGACGACGCAGTTCAACTGATGGACGCCAAATACCTCTGGGGCAAGTCGCCGCAGGAAACAGAAGACGCCATACGCAAGGAACTGAAAGACCACTACATCCGAGTTGCGTCCATAGGTGTCGCTGGAGAGAAACTCGTCAGAATCGCCTGCGTCATCAACGACAAGAGCCGAGCCTGCGGAAGAACAGGGCTAGGCGCTGTAATGGGCTCAAAAAACCTCAAAGCCGTAGCTGTTCGAGGCTCAAAAGACATTGCTGCCGCCAACAAGGACCGACTGTTAGAACTCGTGAAGATTCAACATGAACGCATGAAGGGACCAGCCGCGAGAAAGTACAGAACACTGGGAACACCCGAAAACGTTCTAGTCTTGAACGCTTTAGGAGCAATGCCAACCAACAACTTCGAAGGCGCTATATTTCCGGGCGCTGACAAAATCAGTGGAGAATACCTAAACGAGCGTTTTGTGGCAAAAATAATCGCCTGCTCATCTTGCGCCATGCGCTGCGAGCACGTCACCGTGGTTCCTGAAGGACCCTACAAGGGAACAACAACTCGAATTGAATACGAGCCGCTGTGGGCTATGGGACCAAACTGTGGAGTAGGCAATCTAGACGCTATTCTGAAGGGCATGGACCTCAGCAACGTCTACGGAGTGGACGCAATCTCCATCGGTGGCATCGTCAGCTTCGCAATGGACCTCTACAAGAACGGCGTCGTAAGCAAAGACGAAGCCGGTCTGGAACTCAACTTTGGCAACCACGAAGCTATGCTGGAGATGATAAAGAGAATCAGCACACGAGAAGGCTTTGGAGATGTCCTCGCTGAAGGCGTCAAAATCGCCGCTGAAAAGATAGGCAAAGACGCGGCTAAGTATGCGGTTCACATCAAAGGCGTGGAAATGACAGGCTACGACATTCGAGGATTAAAGACAGCAGCCCTGGGCTATGCAGTGTCCTTCCGCGGAGCGGACCACAACAGGCACGGAGCCTATGGACCCGATGTGGCAGGAAAAGTTAATCGATTTAAGGCGGAGAAGGGAAGGGGCAAGCTGGTTAAGGAAACCGAAGACCTCTACTCAATCATCGACTCCATCATAGTGTGCAAGTTCTCGAGAGGCACGTACTTCGAAGGCTTCAAGGACTTGGCTAATCTGTACAGCGCTGTCATAGGCATAGAGATGAGCGCTGAAGACCTGCGAATGGCAGGTGAACGCATAAACAACCTAGGCAGACTCATCAACATACGGGAAGGTCTCACCCGCAAGGACGACCACTTGCCGTGGAAAGTCATGAACGTGCCCATACCCGACGAAGGACCGTCCAAAGGAAGCTTCGTGAGCCAGGAAGAATTAGACCTGCTCCTCGACGACTACTACGAGGTTCGAGGATGGAACGGGGATGGAATCCCAACCCTGGAGAAACTCAACGAGCTGGGGATGGAAGACCTAGCATACATAGTTAAAGACAAGCTTGAACCGCCTGCAAAACCAAAAAGAAAAACCAAAACGGAGAAATAAAAGGAGGAAAAATCTATGGCAGCAGTTTCAAAAGCCGAAGCAGCAAAGTGGAAGCTCGTTTCATGCGACCCCGAAAAATGCACAGGCTGCGCCGTGTGCGAGTACATATGCTCTCTGACAAAAGAAAACGCGTTCAGCGCACAGAAATCAAGAATACGAACGATGCGTCTGCACCCGCTGGTAAACATATCAGTTGCGTGTAGACTCTGCAGCCCAGCGCCCTGCGTTACAGCGTGTCCGAGAGACGCGTTGAAGCAGTCTGAGGAGACAGGCGTAATCATGATTGACGACGAAAAATGTGACGGCTGCAGCTGGTGTATCGAAGCCTGCGACTACGGCGCTATAACCTTGCATCCGGAGAAAAAAGTTGTGCGCATCTGCGACCTCTGCGAAGGCGACCCACAGTGCGTTAAATGGTGTCCTGAAGAAGCCTTAGACTTTGTCACAAGAGATATCATGTCTCAGAAAGCACGCATAGCCGTGACGAAGAAGCTGTTCAAGGAAGCCATGGAAGCCGCGGGCATAAAAGCCTAAGCTTCACCCTTTTTCAACCCTGTCCAAGGCGTTGCCTCTGCTACGCCTTCAGCTTTTACTAGGTTTTCTAGGTTTTTGATGTGCTTTTGATGGTCGTACAGCCACTTTCTGTCCTTGAAATACTCAAAAGAAATCGTTTGGCGTTCTGCTTTTCTAAGGTCTCGAATTACATAGCAGTAGCCTTGCAGCAAGTTGGCTCTGACCAACTTTGATAAAGCATCTATGAAATTCCTGAATTCTTGCCGTGGCAGATAGATGTCCCCTATAAGTCGGTTTTCACCCAAGATTTTCCCAAGTCCGCCTACAAACGATTTGTTCAGGAGTGATTTTGCAAACCTCGAGAGCTTTTCTTCGCTTTCAAATTCAAAGAGGAAGGCGAACATGTCCGAAATTGCGATGTCAAAGTGATAAGAAAGCACATCGAAACCTTCGATTAGACCTCGTTCCAGGACATGAGTTTTGTAGTGATATTGGGTAAGTTGCTGAGATATCCCAAGCATTTTTGCTATGTCGCTTACGCTCACCGTCGGGTCTTTCTCCATTTCCTTCAGAATGAAAACATCCGTTTCGTCTCCCTTTATGGGCCATTCCTTCGGGTCAATTAGTGTGTTAAGCAGCTCAGTGTCCATGGTGGGGATTTCTTTAATCCATTCGTCCCATCTGAAAACCCATTTTTTCAATTTGTCATCGAACCATGTAGTCTTTGAGTGCACGCCCTGAAAACAGGTCGACCAAAAAACTCTGACATTCTTTGCGGCGTTTAATTTTTCCAAACGACGAGCAAAGTCTTCAAAATCGGAGTCATTATCTTTCGGTATCGTGTAGAGTCCAAGACAGCCTTCGTTCCCACCATAAAATCGGTTTACATAAATCCAAAAGTCATTGGCTTTCATGCAGTTGAAGAGCATGTCTTCATGCCCTTGAATGGCTTCAGCAAAGATCAAGGCTTTTTTTAACCCTAAATTAGTGTGGTAAATATTCGTATAAAATCTCAAAAAAACACGGTAGGGCATTCTCTTGAGTTTTTTTCTCAAGGTTTCCGGAGGTATGCCCAGTTTCCTTGCAACTTTGGTTATGTTTCGTGGACCGTGAGTTCCCAAGCTTTCCAAGATCTTTAGGTCAAGAAGCCCTATGGGTTTAACCATCGATGACCACGCTCTTTGGCTTCTATTTTATGTTATCATTGCCTTTTTAAAGCTTAAGTCTCAGTGAGGAAACCCTCCGCCTCCAATGGGTTCACCTGTGGGTCCAATGCCTCCGTCAAGGATTGTGCTTTCAAACCCGTAGAGTCGAGGAAGCGCCGCGGCGTTAAGGCTAATTGCAGTTGCTGTGACAGAAAAGGCAAAGAACACTACAACTATCAGAAGGGCTGCTTTCCAGTTCACACTCTCACCTCCTTTAAAGTCTCACCTCAGTATTAAAATGGGCAGACGAAAATACAAAAACCTATATGATGTTATCTTATAGAAAAATATTCTGCAAAAGAGAACGAAAACCTGAGTTGCTACCAGTGTGCAACGTGCCCTGCTGATGAGGCTTCAAGTGCTTGGATTACTTCCAGAAAATCATATATTTCCTTGTGTGGGATTCCCTCTTTTCGGAGCAATTGAGCTAGCTCAGAACCCTTGATGGTGAACGAAAGATCAGCATGTTTAGCGGCGTGGAAATCGCCAGAACCGTCTCCAACGTATATCACTTTCTTGCCTTGTCTCTTGAAGTATCTAACCAAATCTTCCTTGAAGTTAACCGAAGTCTTGTCGAAAAGCCTGGGAAAAGCGAATTCAACACAGTGAGGCGTGCTCCTCGCCTTTGGAGCGTATAACCTGATCAGCTTCAGCCAGCCCTTTTGCTCCAGAAAACGTCTGATAACAAAATCCAAGCCTGCACTGACCAAGATGAGTGGAATGCTTTCAGACGCACAGAATTCAATTAATCTTCCGAGGTTGGGTCTGACAGATGGAACATGCTCGACTTCTTTTAATATGCGTGCTTGAGAAACTCTCACTGTTGAGAACTGTCTTCGCAGGCATTCTTCCAGCGTGGTTTCGCCTCTCACAAATTGCTGGTCGAAGACCTTCCAGTCTGATTTGGCGAACTTGGATAGAACAAGCACAGAGGTGTCGATGTCGATAACGGTGCCGTCAAAGTCACACAGGACAACAAGACTTGAAGACAATGCACCTCAAGACCGTGTTATTCCCATTCAATTGTGGCTGGTGGTTTGTGTGTGATGTCGTAGACAACTCTCACAACCTCTGGCACTTCATTTGTTATGCGTGTGGAGATCTTTTCTAAGACTTCATAGGGGATTCTTGCGAAGCTGGCGGTCATGGCTTCTCGGCTTTCCACCGCTCTGACCGCAACCGTGTAACCGTAAGCCCTCGCGTCGCCCTTCACACCAGTCGACTTCGTGTCGGTTAAAACCGCAAAGTACTGCCACAAACCATCTTTCAAGCCAGCTCTCTCAACCTCTTCCGTAACGATTTTGTCAGCCTTCCTCAGAACGTCAACTTTCTCCTGAGTTACTTCTCCTGTCACTCGCACAGCCAGACCTGGGCCTGGAAATGGCTGTCGCCAAACAATTTCCTTTGGTAGTCCCAGTTTCTCGGCGACTTTTCTGACTTCGTCTTTGTAGAGGTTGCGGAGAGGCTCCACCACCCCTTTGAACTCCATCCTAGCGGGTAAACCAGCAACGTTGTGATGCGTCTTAATCTTGTCAGAAAACTTTCGGAAACCCGACTCAATGCGGTCAGGATAAATCGTGCCCTGTATGAGATATTCAGCGCCGACTTCTTTGGCTTGAGCTTCAAAAACTCGAACAAACTCAGCGCCGATGATTCTCCTCTTCTCTTCAGGGTCTGAAACACCCTTCAGTTTCTGCAGAAACTGGTCCTGCGCCCTGACCGAGATAAAATTGATGCTCAAGCTGCCAAAGGTGTGCTCGACAAACTCTGGTTCGCCCTCGCGCATGAAACCGTGATCCACGAAAACGGCTGTCAAATCCTTTCTCAGCGCCGTTGCCGCCAAGGCAGTGACCGTGCTGGAGTCGATGCCGCCGCTCAGAGCCACTATAGCCTTACGCTGGTTAATCGTCTTTTTTATCTCTGCAACGGCTGTTTTAATGAAGTCTTCCATCTGCCAGTTTGGCTGACACCTGCAGACCTCGAAGAGAAAGTTGCGCAGCATCTGGGTTCCGTGTTCTGTGTGGACAACCTCTGGGTGCCACTGCAGTCCGTAGATTGGTTTCTTCGTGTTGCGAAACGCTGCAATCGGTGTGTTGTCTGAATGAGCTAAAACCTCGAAGTCGTCTGGTAAGGCTAAGACCGTGTCGCCGTGGCTCATCCAAACGCTCTCTTTTTTGCCCAGTCCCTTCAAGACGCCCAAGGGACGTTCAACAACAACGTCGGCTATGCCGTATTCCTTGAACTGAGCGTGTTCAACCTTTCCACCGACAATCTGCGCGATAAGTTGATGCCCGTAACACAAACCCAAAACGGGCAGGTTCAAACCTAAAATGGCTGGGTCGCAACGCGGAGCACCCGTTTCGTAAACGCTGGCTGGCCCACCTGACAGAATCAGCCCTTTCACGTTGAATTTTTTCTTGAGGGTTTCAATTTCCCGTGGCGAGATGTCATGTGGCACGATTTCTGAGTAGACACCCTGCTCGCGCACTCTGCGCCCTATGAGATGACAGTATTGCCCGCCGAAGTCGAGCACAAGGACAGTGTCATATTTCATCTCACACGATTCCCGCCTTATGACGCTTTTCTGTTGAATTTAATTAACGTAATAAACTTTTTTGTAACTTATATGTTAAGGAAGAACCTATTGAAAAAGGTTTGATTTTGATGGCGAATTTAGGGTTCTAGGCGACAACCAAAAAGATACTTGGGTTTCACTGAATAATGCCCATCGCCTTCAGTCGCTCTTTGACGTAGTTTTCAAACTCCCACAACTGACCGAGCGCCGAACCCTTGCGCCTGTCCATCTCAACCTTTTTGGATTTCGAAGCCTTCGTCAACTTTCCCCGTTTCTTCGGGTTCAGGTTTTTCATTTCAAAAAACTCCAAGCCTAAGCGAGAAGGTACTTTTCTACTTCCCATTTTGTTATCTTGCTTGTGCTTGAGGCTGTGCGTTCTGATGATTCGTAGTCTCGCCACTCTTCGGTTTTCAAGAGTCGGTATTTCTCGGCGTTCTCTCTGCCTAAGGCTTGTGCGCAGATGTCGTCGCTGCTCCATTCCTCAAGCGCCTCTTTGAGCGACGCTGGGAGTGTTCCTATGTCTAGTTCTTTTCGCTTTGATTCAGAGAGGTGGTAAATGTTTTCCTCAACTGGGTCTCCGGGTTCGATTTTTTTCTTTATTCCTTCCAGACCAGCTTCGAAGAGGACTGCGTAGGCTAAGTAGGGGTTACACAACGGGTCGGGGCTCCTGTACTCAATTCTCGCTTCGTTTTCTTTTCCCGGAAAATATTCTGGCACTCTTATCAGAGCTGACCTGTTTCGTCTGCTCCAAGCCATGTAGACAGGCGCCTCGTAGCCTGGCACGAGTCTTTTGTAACTGTTTACAGTGGGGGACACGATGGCTGATAGAGCCCGTGCGTGTTCGAGGAGGCCGCCGATGAAGTATCGGCAGGTTTGAGATAGACATGCGTAGCCCTTTGGGTCGAAGAACAGGTTTTTTCCAGTTTTTATCGAAAACAAGCCCAGGTGTACGTGCATGCCGTTTCCCGCTTTGCCGAACCATGGTTTGGGCATGAAAGTGGCTGTCCAATTGTATTTTCTGTCGGCGACCGCCTTGGCAGCCAGTTTATAGCGGGTTATGTTGTCTGAGGTGGTCACGGGGTTTGAGTACTGGAACGTGATTTCGTTTTGAGCCGAGCCGACTTCGTGGTGTTGCCTCTCAACGGTTATGCCCATGGACGACAGAGTGTCGCACAGGTCCATGCGATAGGTTTCTGTGAGGTCTCTTTCGGGTGATATGTCGAAGTATCGCGGGTTCTCTTTGACACGGTGTTCAACGGGTAGAACCTCGCTGCTCGTGCTTTTTTCCACCAGGTAGAATTCAAGCTCTGCGGCTGCTGTTGGTTCAAAACCGTTGCTTCTCGCCTGATTCACTTTGCCGGCGCAGATGTGTCTTGGATCGCTCTCGAAACGCTTGCCGTCGGGCTGGTATGTGTCACAGATGAAGCTTACCACTGCTTTGTCGTAGAAGTAACGGGGCAAGACCGTGAACGTTGATATGTCGGGTTTCATGATCATGTCGCTCTCGTGGATGCCCACGTAGCCCGGAATCGAGGAGCCGTCGAACCCCACGCCGTCGGTTAAAACCGATTCAGCCTCATGAGCTGGGACTGTTCTGCCCCTGAGCGCTCCTTGCAGGTCAAGAAAGTGCAGCATTACGTGGTCGGCGTGTTTAATCAAAGCCAAGCAAGTTGCAACCTTTTCCCTCACCGTGAAATCTTCGCCGTTCATTTTGAAAGCCATCGTCCTTGCAAAGTTTTGACAGAAAGATTTATTTCTAATAAAATATAAATCTTTTCGGATGATTTCGTAACAAATGTTGAAAGAAGGTCATATTGGATGAATAAATGTTTAATGGAGGTGGTTGCGCGATGGTTCTGGACGAGACAGATGTCAAAATCCTGAGGACGCTGGTTTCTGACGCAAGGCTTTCTTCGAGGCAGGTGTCGAAGAGGTCGGGGGTTTCCATTGGCACGGTGCTCTCGAGGATGAAGAAGATGGAGAACGAGCGAGTGATAAGGGGCTACACGGCTGTAGTGGACCATGAGAGGCTGGGTTATCAGCTCACGGCACTCACGGAGATAACGGTTTCAAAAGGTCGCCTGTTGGAGGTTGAGAACGAGATCGCGAGGATGCCTAACGTGTGCGGAGTATACGATGTCACAGGTCTAACAGACGCCTTTGTCCTTGCGAAGTTCAAGAGCAGAGAGGAACTGAGCGCTTTCGCAAAACGCTTGTTGGCTCTGCCCTACGTTGAGAGAACCAACACACATGTGGTCTTGGCAACGATCAAAGAGGACTTCCGTTTGGTCTAATGCTTGTCTGTGGGGAGAGATTAATTTCAAAAGAAGAAGGGGCTCAGAGCCTTACGCCTTCTTCTCAGAGGACAGGCAGCAGTAGGATGACTTCTTTTTGACTTCTGTAGAACTCGATGCTCCAGCGATCAGGGTCTCGTTTGTATTCCTGTTCCATCGATTTGAAAGTTTCTCCGATTATCTCGACTCTGTTGGCGTAATCCTCGACCTTTTCTCTAACGAATTTGCCGCTGGGAATTGTCCATGTTGGCAGTTGTAGCGCTTTGGGTTCGTCCTCGGAAATGACAGCTACACACGCGCGGTATGCTTTGTCTTGATTGCTGTAGGCGCCATAAAACCTGCGTCCTTTAAGGCTTGGAAGAGTAGACTCCAACCTTGACCAAGCTTCGCCAACTCCAGAAAGACCGCCTTTCGCCTCCACATACATCACTCTAACAGGTTCCACAGTCACTTCCATTCTAGCCATGGCACATCACACGCCTAGGATGATGCTAGTCTAGAGATAACGGTTTCCAAAGCCTAGAGCAAAGATTTTGACACAGTATCGAATTTCTCGGCTAATCGGCAATTTTATTTGCCAAATGGCAAAACACTATCCCAAGATGGTGGATGGTGGAGGAATACAACATCAAGGGACATATGCAGACTGAGACGGTGCTGAAAGCGTTGGCTTCTAGGGCTAGACTGGAGATCTTAGAATGTATTCAAAAAGGAATTTCAAACCCCGGGGAAATAGCAGGAAAGCTGAGTCGACACAGATCAACTATAGAAAAACACCTGAGGGTGCTTTTGACGGCGAACGTCGTCAGGAAAGTTCCATCACTAACCAACCATGGGCATCTCACAATTCGCTATAACTTAAAAGGAAATGTAAAAGAACTTTTGGCAACGATTGAAAAACTTTGCCAAGAAATCTCGAAAATTGAATAACCAGCCTTGCTGAGTAAAAATCATTGAGAAAAGTTTGGATGAAACTCTCATGACCACCGGTTATTCAAAAAAACCACTGGTGCAAAAACTTGGTATTAAACAAGGGTTTAAGGTTATGATTCTTAATTCCCCACAAAACTACAATACAGTATTGGGAAAGTTGCCAGAAGAAGTTGTTTTAATGAAAGAGCTGAAAGGACCATTAGACTTCATTCAATTTTTTACGAGAGAGAAAAAAGAATTGGAGCATGTTTTCCCTATTCTGAAGAGGGAGCTTTCACAAGCTGGGATGATCTGGATTTCCTGGCCAAAGGTCAAATCAGGCATCGCGACTGATTTAAATGAAAGCATAATTCGGAATATTGGTTTGAACAATCATCTGGTAGACGTAAAAGTCTGTGCAATAGATGAAATATGGTCTGGACTGAAGTTTGTTCGCAGATTGAAGAGCCGATTCTGAGAAATTAAACCGACGTTTAACCTGACCTTTCCGCCTTTTTTTGGTTCAGGCTCGGTTTGGCGTTGTTTGGGCTAGGAAATCTTTCTCAACTTCTCTCGATGAAGGAAAGTCTGTGCTTTCAATCACGCTTAACCTCCCATTTTTCCCAAGCCTCAGTTGGTTTTCGCCGCGAAACTTTGTTACGCTTGCATTTTCGATCTGCACGACAGCGTCTACTGAAACGGCTTCGATTTTTTCATTCCACAGGCACAGCTTTATAGCTCCAGTTTCGTCTGCGATCAGAGCGTTGGAGACGCGGGCGTACTCGCCAAATCGGGTGAAAACCAGCACGGCTTTTGGAACATCAACAACTCGCGCCCTTAAAGTGATTCGCTTCATTCCACACCTTAGGTCGCTTATACGCTTGGGATTTTCTTGGCTGTCTCGTTCTGAGGCTCTCTTAAACCAGTGGTCACACCGTGGTTTCTCGATTTGATTTGGTTGGTCCAAAAAGTACTTGGGAACAAAAATCTGCGCAACTACGGCATAACCGTTTGTTATAAGAAAGACATCGTGGTTCCTTGCTTTTAGGCGACACTGAATCAAAAGTCTTCCACATGGGACTTCTGGGTTTTCGCGTGCTTCAACCAGCCCTTTAAAAAGACTGGCAAAGTCGACTTCATATTTAGCGGATAGAAAGTAGAGATACTCGGCAACCGACACCTTGTTTCTCATCCAATCAATCTCTGTTCGTTTGTTCCAGTCATCGCCCCAGCAATAACGGAGTCAGCTGCATAGTATGTTCGGATCGGCTTATTAAGACGATGTAACACCGCTTTCTCATTCTTGGCAGGGATGCTACTGCAATTCTATTTTTTCAATTCGTGTTTTGGTCAGAGCCTGTATCCTTTGGAGTTCAGGTAGTTCTCCGTAAGCCACCAACGTTATGGATGTTCCTGTTTTTCCGACTCTAGCCGTTCGACCTATTCTGTGGAAATATATCAACGCGTCAAAGGGAACGTCATAGTTCAAGATGTGTGTGATGCCTTCGATGTCCAAGCCTCTTGCCGCAACGTCCGTGGCCACCAACAACTGAATCCGGTGGTCTCTGAAAGCTTCGACGATTGCTTCTCTCTGCGCTTGACTTAAATCCGCGTGGATAGCCTCTGCATTATAGCCATAGTGGCGTAATTTATCGCTGAGTTTAGCTGCGCCAAGCCGAGTCCTGCAAAACACCATCGCCCGCCTGATGTTTTCTTTGTCGATTAACCCGCATAAAACGTCGAATTTGTCCCGTGGATTAACCACAGCGTAGAGCTGAGTTATCTGGGGAAGCGCTATTTCGTCCTTGCTTACGAAGATTTTTTCAGGATTATTCATGTACCGATGCGAGATTCCCATCACATTTGAATCGATGGTGGCGGAGAAGAGACTGATCTGACGGTTTGTGGGCACTCTTGCAAGTATGTAATCGATGTCGTCTCTGAAACCCATGTCGAGCATTCTGTCTGCTTCGTCCAGAACAACAACCTTCACCGTGCTCAACCTGAGCGTTCCTCGTTTCAAGTGATCTATCACCCGACCTGGTGTGCCCACAACAACCTGAGTCCCCCGCTGCAAGGCAGATATCTGTCTCTGAATCGGTTCGCCTCCGTAGATCGGTACGGCTTTCAAGGGCGTGTACTTGCAGAATTGGTTGATGTGATCCGCAACCTGCAATGCGAGTTCGCGGGTGGGCACCAGCACCAAGCCTTGAACGTGTTTGTCGTCGCGTCGCAACCGCTCAAGCATAGGGATGCCAAAGGCAGCGGTCTTTCCTGTTCCCGTCTGCGCTTGCCCAATCACGTCTTTTCCCAGCAAGATTGGAATAATTGCCTGTGCTTGGATTGGAAAAAGTTCTTCAAACTCCAGCTCTTTTATTCCCCTTAAAATCTCTGGACTTAGGGGTAAGTCCTCAAATCGTTGTACTAATTGCATGTTTTTTCCTCCTTTATCACAAAATTAACATGGCTACGAGAAGTTTTTCAAAACTTCTTTAATCAGCATGAATCTCGTGATAGACAGCACACTAACGGCGTCATCATATAAAAAGGTTTCTTGAGTGTATAACGACCCTTGTATGAGTACTCTGGCGCTATAGAAGCTCTGCTCTCAAAGCAAGGAATCGGTTTCGCTTGCGGGTGTCACGGTTCTTTTCTGCTTCATTTATTGCGTGTTGCACCCATGCTTTAAGCTCACGCAGATAGTCTTCACTTAGTGAGAGTTTCATTGTTTATTACCCTATTCTTGAATCGTGAGGTAGCCCTTGCTTCTCAGCCACGAGGCTTCGTTTTTTCTGTATCGCCAAAAGATATCGCCTCGCGTGTCGGTCTGAAAGTCCCAGGGAGAAACCAGAACAATGTCTCCCATACGAATCCAGACTCTTCTCTTCAGTTTTCCTCGGATTCTGCAGAGACGTTCATGACCGTCTTGGCACTTTACCATGACTCGATCAAAGCCGAGTAATCTCACGGCTATTCCCAGCACGTCGTTGGCAGTTGGCAATTGAATCTTTCCCAAGTCCTCTTCGCTGACGATTTTTCTTTTGCCCAATTTTTTGTCACCTATTTGGCTGTCTCATACTCCTGCTTTCTTCCTGTTGTCTACGTACGTTTTTCTTCCCGTTTTCTTCCTCAGCGTGCAATGAACTCGTACAGAAGACTTGCATCTTCTACAGTTTGTTACAATACCCGCTCTTAGACTGCACAATCATGTTTTCCTCTTTTTGATACACTTCGAAAAGATTCAGTTATTCGGTAGGACAAGCCTACAGGATAAGAGAAAACTTTTCAATCACAATAGCGCTTCCGCACTAATAAAGGTGTGGTGGGAAAACTAGTCTTTCCAGTCTAGGAGTCTTTTTTCTCCTTCAATATGTTTTATGTCCGTGACGTCCTGGGTCACTTCCACGGTTCCCAGGTATTTTCCGTTGGTGTCTCGCACTGGGAAGTATCGAATGTAAATTAGTTTGTTGTCCATATTAATCCAGAACTCTGCCACGTCCTTTCGACCTGACTTGAAGCTTTCAAGAATCCTGTTGACTATATGGATGCTCTTCTGCGGGTGGCACTGCTGCACCTTTCTGCCGAGAACAGCCTTTGTCCGCAGGAAAATCTCAGACTTGTTGAAGTATCTCACAGTATCCTCTTTGTCCACGAAGGTTATGTCAAAGGGGAGAGTTCTCAGCAAAGCCTCAACCTCGGGTTTTGGAACCATCCCAGTCTCAAACTGCAATAGCTCTTCAAGCGCTGGCATGGCTTTTGGCTCAGCTTCTTTTACTTCAGCTCTTTTAACCTGTGGCGGTGTGGGCACGGCTACGGCTATAAGGTGTTGTGGCGTGAAGCGGCAGTAACCGATCTGGGCAAACTCCTTCTTGACCTCGTTCCACTCTTCGTCTGAGAACACACGTAGAGCAGTTGGGAAAAGTATGTTGTTCTCCTTGAAGAAGTGGCTGGAAAGCAGCTCCTTGAGAAGTTCGACTGTCTCAGTCATCTGCGCTTTGAAGTCTTCAAAGTCCATGGAGCTGGCTTTTTCGACGAGGCTTTGAAACTGCTTCTTTTCTGGTCTGATTCGGTTGTGCTCAGTCCACATCATGGCGGGAGGCTCGGTGACTCCGTGTTTTTCGAGCATGGGAAAGAGCACGTTTTCCTCTCGAAGATAGTGTTTCTCCGAGTCTGCGAAGTCTTCCCCTATGTGTTTTAGATGAGCTATCTCCTCGGACACGTTGCCGATGCTGTTCTGTTTTTGCAAAGTGTTCATTATCGTGGTAGCCAACTCAACGAGCTGTAGCATGACCTTGTGCTCTTCCATGAGGATGTGGACGGGGTTCTCAGACGGAACCTGAGGCTTCTGCTTCTCCAACTGCTCCTGAAAAACGAGCATGTGAACCTCACACAGCCTGTGTATCTCCTCCCTGGGCATGCCCTCCTGCACGAGTTCCTGTTCAACCTTGGAGATTTCCAGCGGGCTCACGTTGGCTAAGGCTTGCTTGAACCTCTCCTTAACCGCCTGAGGAGCCGCGCCTAAGTGCAGCTGTCTAATCATTTCCTTAAGCGTTTTCTTCTTGTCTTCGGTCATTTCGCTCATTGTTAACCATCCTTCTTGAGCCAAGACAGACTAGTTAGAATGAGAGGACTTTTTGGCTTTCTTTCACCCACTGAGCGAGGTCTCCAATGGTAGTTCCCACCCGCACTTTTTCAACCAAGTCTTCTTGGGTCAGACCTCTAGAGCTGACGCACGTGCGGCAGGCAACAACTTGCACGCCTTGGTCAACAAGCTCCTTGAGCATCATTTCGAGGTTGTAGAAGCCTTCCGGGGGTTTCTGCCCCTTTTTGGCGGCGGTCACAGAGTCTCCGAGCAGGAAGATGTTGACCTTCATTCCAATCTTGGCTGTTGTCAATGCCTTTGCGAGTCTGAGAGCGTTCCAGATTCTTTCATCTCCGTAAGGCGGAGTGTTGATGATAAACGTTATAGTCTCCAAACCTGCATCCCCCCTGTGGTTTCTCCAACAGAATCTATCAGAGCATTATGATTTGCTTAATGTTCTTTTCGGTTCCTGTCGAGCTACGGCTTTCTTGAACAGAGTGAGGAGAAACACAAGATTATCAGTCGACACGACCGCGTGAGGCAAGCCCTTGGGCATGTAGAACCAAGCGTTTGGTTTAGCCTCGTACAGCTGGCTTCCTAGGGTAATCTTACCTTTTCCCTTCAGTACATGGATGACTGCGGGAAAACTCGCCGAGTGAGTCGAGAGCTCTTGCCCAGTGGACATGCAGAACAGGCTTATCTCGTTTCCAGCCTTCTTTGCCACGGTCTTGCTTACGATGCCGTCGCGGGCAAACTCTATCATGCTCTCCAAATCTATGAACAATCCTTCGCTGACTTGCTGCTTCAATCTTAAACGCTCCTTAGCCGTCTTTACCTCTTTTGAATTGAAAATCTTATTAGCGATTGATATTTAAATTAAGTGAAAAATCAGGTTCGTGTGAACTGGCATGAGCAGAACTGACGTTGAAGCAAGAGTGAGACGGTTTCAGGGGTTGTTGGAGAAGAACGGTATCGACGTGGTTATGATTAGGAACATCTACAGTTTCACCTACTTCACCGGCACCCAGTGGTGGCAGCCGTCGGTTCTCATACCCCAGAAGGGTGAGCCAATCGTCTTCGCCTTCGCAGACGAAGTGGATGAGCTTCGAGAGAGAACATGGATAACGAACATTCAGGGCTACAGAAAAATCGAGGAACTCATGAGGGCAGTGGTTGACTCAGTACGCGGACTCGGCGCTCAAACGGTTGGTTTCGACGTGGACATCGACGCCTCAGCGCTGTTATATGAACAGTTTAAGGCTATGCACCCGCATCATAAGATTGTGGACGTCCACGGCTTAATCATGCAACTCCGAATGGTCAAAGACCAGACAGAGATTGAAAACATTCGAAAGGCGTCCGAGTGTGCACAGACCGGCTTGGAAGCAGCCGTTAAGGCAATACATGCGGGCGTGACAGAAACAGCCATCGCCGGAGAAGCTCAGCTGGCTGCCAAGAGAAAGGGAGCCGAAACCGTCTTGGTCTACGTCAACTCTGGCAGACCCCGAGTGCACGCCCACGCGAGAAACAAGGAAGTCAAACACGGTGACACGGTAATGGTCGATATCATGCCGTCCTACAGCGGATACTATTCCGACCTCGCCCACACGGTGTTCGTGGGATCAACTTCCAGCGAAAAGAAGAAGGCGTATCAGGCATTTCTTGAGGCAGAGGAAGCGTACATTAGTGCTCTTAAACCCGACAAGCCCTTAGACGAACTCGAAAAAATCGTTCAAAACGTCTTCAAACAGCGCGGAGTCGACAAGTATTATGTTTACGGCTTCGCTCACAGCGTCGGCTTGAGGTTTGAAGAAGACCCGATAACCACAATCGTTGTGGCTGAGAGAAAGCAGAAAACTCTTGAAAACATGGTGTTGAACGCTGGTCACGCGCCTCTGTCTGGAAGCGAGATAGGTGCAATAAAAATGGAGGACACGGTTCTCGTCAAAAAGGACAGGGCTGAAAAACTCACTAGGTTCAGCAGAGAACTACAAGTAGTGTAAAAAACTAGCAACTGCTTAAACCAAGCTTTTCGTAGAGTGCTCAATCGGACGGTTTATTAAGGTTCAGGCAAAACTGAAAGTATAAAGATGCGGGGTGACAAAGTGAAAAAAATGAGCGAAGACAATTTAAAGAGCGCCTTTGCCGGTGAGAGCCAGGCGCACATGCGCTACCTGATTTTCGCAAAGAAGGCTGAAGAGGAAGGCTTTCCGAACATTGCGAGGCTGTTCAGAGCCATTTCACACGCGGAACAGGTGCACGCTAGCAACCATTACGATGTTTTAGGCATGATTCGCGGTTCGGCTGACAACCTGCAGGTGGCTATCGACGGTGAGACCTATGAGGTGAATGAGATGTATCCAGCGTTCAACGCTGTGGCTAGACTCCAAGACGAGAAGGGTGCTCAGAGAACAACCGACTGGGCGCTTCAAGCCGAAAAGATACACGCAAGCATGTATCAGAAGGCAAAGCAGGCGGTGGAGAACAACACAGATATCAAGCTGGGCTCGGTGTTCATCTGCGACAATTGCGGCTACACGGTTGAAGGCGAAGCTCCGAATCGATGTCCAGTGTGCGGCGCGTCGAAAGAGAAATTCAGAAAATTCTAGTCAAAACCTAAACTGGGATAAATCATAAATATCCTCCCTTCGGATAACAACTAAACCAATGAGGGATTTCGCAATGAGCATTTTGTTGAGCAAGGCAGACAAACAAAAAATCATCAAGGCGTTGAACATCGACATCGGACTCGAAATCGGCGCAATCATTCAATACATCATGCACGAAGTGATGGCTGAAGGCATGGAAAGCCCAGCCATAATGGAAAAGTTTGAAAGCATCTCCAGAGATGAAATGAAACACTTAGAGAGACTCGCCCAAAGAGTGAATTATCTTGGAGGAATCCCAAGCACAAAACCTGCGCCTATCAAGGTGGGCGGCGCTATTAAGAAGATGATGCAGGACGACTTGGACGGCGAGTACATGGCAATCAAGACTTACAAGGAACACGTCAAAATGGCGAAGGAAATAGGCGACACAACCACGAGGCTTATGCTGGAAGAAATACTGAGCGACGAAGAAGACCACGCCGACACCTGGGAGACCATCCTCCAAAAGACAGTGAAGTAAGAACCGAATAGAACGCCTTCCCATCCTTTATTTTTCTGAGCCTAACTCGTTATTACGATTCAGTTCAATTTCATAGCTCTTGTAAGATATCTGCGGAGTGTTTATATCGCAAGAACAAGCGAATGTATAAACCCAAAAAAGAAGAAGAGTATGTGATGAGGAATCAATCGTTGACGTTTGACGAATCCGACGTCCTCGAAGTGGTTGAGAAAGTCTCCAAGAGCGTAGTGAACATAAACACGGTTCGCCTGCTTCACGACTTCTACTATCAGGTGCATCCGGTTCAAGGCATGGGCTCAGGAGTCATAATCGACCCGAAAGGCTACATAATCACAAACAACCACGTCATAGCAGGCGCCGAAAAAATCGACGTCACACTGGCTTCTGGCGAGGTGCTGCAGGGAAAACTCGTAGGAGCCTGCGGTAGCGACGATGTTGCAGTCATCAGAGTCAAGGGAGACGGCCTTCCATCGGCTGAGCTGGGCGACTCTGAAAAACTGCGGGTGGGACAAACGGTCTTCGCCATGGGCAACCCGTTCGGCTTGGCTGGAGGCCCATCCGTGACCAAGGGAGTGATAAGCGCCGTGAAGAGATCTGTTAGGTCAGAAAGAGGCCTAATCGAAGACTTGGTCCAAACCGATGCTTCGATTAATCCTGGGAACAGCGGCGGTCCACTCGTGGACGTTCAGGGAAGGGTCGTGGCGATAAACACGGCGATTGTTCCGTTCGCGCAGGGAATAGGCTTCGCCATACCGGTCAACACAGCCAAACGATGCTCAACCGAGATAATCACTCATGGCAAGGTTATGAGACCGTGGCTGGGAGTGAGTGGCTTGAGTCTTACGCCGGAAATCGCTTCGTATTATAATCTGCCGGTTGACAAGGGCGCTCTCATAACAGAGGTAATGCCCGACAGTCCAGCTGAGTCGGCTGGGATGGAAAAGGGCGACATAATAATCGGCTTCGGGGACAAAGCGATTAACAGCGTGGAAGAGCTGGTTAAAGAGATTCAGAAAAGGAAAATCGGAGACAAAGCCAGAGTGCTCCTGCTCCGAGAGGGCGAAAAACGGATGGCAGACGTCAAGCTCGAACAGACACCCTAAACTTTTCAGTTATTTGTTCTATGAAGTCGACTACTTAGGTCGTGTTCGAAGAATTCTTTTCTTTGGCAGCTTGGGTTTTCTGACCCGTTTTGCCTCCTTGACTGCCATAACGCTCTGTCTCCATCTTATACTTGACTTTCTCGGAGTAAAAGGCGTTCGGTGTTCCGTCAACGTTATAGCTCAACGAAGCCAGCATAATAGTTCTAAGGCTTAGGTGTCCATTGTCTTGAAAACCGTGCCCTCCATCTGCGCCTACTGCGGCTGCGGCTGCCGTTTGCTGTTCACTGTTGAAAATGGGAAGATTGTGAAAATGGCTCCTGACAGAACTGATGAACCGAGCGAGGGAATAGCCTGCATAAAGGGCTTGACCATCCACGAATCAGTCGACAACAACGAGGGTCGAATCCTCAAGCCACTCATAAGGGCGGAGAAAGACCAGCCGTTCAGAGAAGCCTCGTGGGAGGAAGCCTACCGCCTTGTTCACGAGCGCACCAGAGACTTGGCGCCCAGCGAGGTGTTCATCAACGCTTCTGGAAAGACAACCAACGAAGACTGCTACGTGACACAGAAGTTCGCCCGAATCGCGTATAAGACAAACAATGTTGACAGCTGCTGCTCGCGCCTCTGTCACGTCACAACCGTGGAGGGATTGGAACACTGCTTCGGCAGCAGAGCGGCGTTCTCCAAGATGGACGACGTTTACGGCGTCGACTGCCTGTTTATTGTCGGGTCAAACCCGGCGTCAAACTATCCCGTCTTGCACAACAGGATTCTGAAGGCTAAGCGCCAAGGGATGAAGGTTGTTTCCAGCCAGGCAGTGTACAACGTTACAGCCAAGTTTTCTGACGTAGCCTTGCTCATCTATCCCGGGACCGAGCTGATTCTGCTGAACGGAATAATGAACGCTCTTATTCATCAGGGCGCCTACGACAGGTCGGTTGAGGCTGTGGAGGGTTTTGAGAGGCTCAGGCATGTTGTGGAATTGTACTCCATCGGTTTTGTGAGTCAAACCTGCGGCGTCGAACTTGAGCCGCTCAACCAACTAATCGAACACGTTGCCAACGCAAAGTCTATGGGCATCATCCACGGCATGGGGTTGACTCAGCACGTAACGGGTTCGGAGAACGTGCACGCTCTGTTGAACCTGATGATTCTCAAGAACGCTCAGTTGCTGTCACTGAGGGGTGAAATCAACGTTCAGGGCGTGGGCGACATGGGCTGCCTCCCCGACCGCCTGCCCACTGGTCCTCTTGTCACTGCGCCTCTGCTCGAGGAAAAATGGAAGACACATGTGCCTATTGGGAAGGGCAAGACCATCGTTGAAGCCTTTTTGATTTCTCCTCCCAGGGCTGTGTTTGTTTCTGGCATGAACGCGGCTCAGTCGTTGCCCAACCTCAACGTGGTTCACAGAAACATACAGGACATGTTTGTGGTTGTTCTCGACCATTATTTCAACCTGACAACAAAGTTCGCTGATGTGGTGTTGCCCACCCCGCTGCTCTTTGAGAGGGAAGGCACGATTACAAACGGTGAACGAAGGGTCAGACCCGTAAGAAAAGTTGTGGAAGCGTGCGGAAGCTGCAAGCCCGAATGGCTGATTTTCAAGGAACTTTCCGCCCTTTTCGGATGTAAGGAGCACTTCAACTATAAAGAGCCGAGAGACATCACACGGGAAATCATGGACGTTGTTCCAACGTATCGCCAAATCGATGTTGCAGGCGTTTACGGCGACGCTGACGGCTGGCCTGAGAAGCGCATGTTATTTCGCAGGTTTATGCCCGAGCATTTTGAGGGGGTTGAGGACATCCGAAGCGACAAATATCCGCTGATCTTGACTTCTTTTCGGTCGACGCATCACTTTCTGACGGGGGAGATGACCAATAAGGCGAAGACGCTGATGGGCTTCAGTGAGGGACCGTTCTGCTACGTGAGCGTCAAAGACGCTGAGAGGCTGGGCATATCAAACGGTGACGTTGTCGAGGTTTCGAGCAGCGTGGGCAGCGTCCAATGCGAGGCACGAATCGACGAGATTATTCCGAAGGGCAGGGTTGGCATGCACTTCCATTTTGAAGAGCTTCTCGTAAACAAGCTGTTTCCAACGCAGTTTGACGAGAAGACGTTCACACCGAACTACAAAATGACCGCAGTGCAAATACGAAAGGTCCATCATCTACCCCAGCTCCTTTAAAATCGATCAAAGCTAATGAATCGCGCAGGAACCGAACGAATCGCCTCGAATTGAGCTAGTGCGTTGAATATCTTTTCGCTCGACTGTTGATACGTTGTGATTCTACAGCGAAAATCTTAAGAGAAACCAGCAAGGAAACTCTGGAGGTAAGGGAGAGGCTTAGTTTCTTTGTTCTTTGAGGGCTCAGAGAGCCGATGAACTGGATTGTCTGTTAACTGCTGCCTCCTCCTTCAAGACTCAAAAACATGAATTGAGAAAGAGGGAAAAATGTTGAAACGAAAGACATTGTTTGGAATCGCTTTGACAATGATGCTGGCAGTTACGATTACGGTGCTTCCAACACATTCGTGGGTTGGTCCTCCATATACTCCTCCTGGAGGGCCTACTCCGACCGAAGATTACAACTGGGAGGCTTTTGGGCCCAGAGTGCGCGACGTCTTGATACAGATGTACGGCAGCGATGCTGCTGAGTTTGCAGCCCTTGGGAGTGGGCAAATTGACATGATGGAAAGAATGTTGACACCTGCTGAGTATACTCAGGTTAGTTCTGGCAGCATGCCCGACGTTGCGTTAGCTGACCTCACACAGCTTGACATGTATGTCTTAGACATTAGGAACAGCCCATACATAAACAACGGTATTAACCTCGATATAATTGGGGATCTTCCTGAACATTCTGGGCAACCAGGATTTCCCGACCTGACTGATTCGCGAAACCCGTTCGGGGACCTAACCATCATAGTTGTTCCAGCAGGTCATCCGTACCTTGCTCAGGGAACGCTGGTCACTAGGGGTTCGCAAGCTCGATTAGCCGTGGCTCACTTGATCGACCGAGCAGCCATCATCTCCTTAACTGGAGTAACGCACAACCCCATTTATACGCACATGCCAGACCACCCCTTACTTGCTGGTTGGATTAACCCAGCAGCGATGCAGTATCCGTTTAATCCATTGTTAGCTGCCCTAATACTAGACCTAGCTGGATACCTTGACACCGACGGTGACAGCGTCAGGAACTTTGACTCCGACGGCGACGGTGACATTGATCCTGCTGACGCAAACTTCGTTGTTGACTTTTGGACAGGAATGGACTTGTTCAGGAATGCTGTAGGCACCTTTCTGACAGCGCAGATGATTGCAGTTGGCTTACAAGTGAACAACATTCCATTTGTCGACGGACAAGCTGAGATAAACGTTAAGAACATGAAGATCGGTCACCTGCTTACAGGTTACCACACCCTGTCTAGAGAACCTACTATTCACTTCTGGCTCTACTACACTGCTCAATACTGGCATCCAGGAGTTCCTCCAAACTACATGCGAGTCAGTGATCCAGTGTTGGATTATTACGCTGCTGCAACAGCCTATGCCACCAGCTTAGCTGTAGCTCAAACAGCTAGTTGGGACGCTCAAGCTCGAATGAACGAACCGGACTTTGTGGGCAGCATCCCATTGGCAAACAGCAGAGGTGGAAAAGCCTACTGGAAGTGGTATAACACACCCACTAACACTGAGTATTGGCGTGGAATCGTCAACTCGGTCGATCAGGGAATAAACACTGGCTCTCCTGTGGATGGCAGAACTGGGTCTAGTGGAATTGATACGTTGCTGAACGCTCACGGTGATAACAACCCTACCGGCGGAACTCTCCGATACGGCTGGCGATACGCTGACAAGCCTCTGTCACTGAACCCGTTCCAATACGAGACATTCTATGATACTGAAGTCATCTTTAGAACGTACACTGGCCTAGTAGCGGTTAATCCCTACGACCCGTTCCCTGTTGGCGCAGAGCCAGGTCAGTATCCGCCAGGCGACGTTCCGTGGCAGGCGCTCTCTTGGAACATTGTTCATTCGGTAGGAACCACACAGATCACGTTTAAACTGAGAGAGGATGTCTACTTCCATGACGGCACAAAGATGACGGCTAAGGATGTCTTTTTCACTGTGCAGTTCGGGCACTGGCAGGCAATAGATCATCCACCCGGGTGGAAAGCGCTTCCACCAACCTGGTGGGGCAAGATAATGGACCTGACACCTGAGTTCAACCCGGTCACGGGCGCCTGGTGGGACAATCCTGGAGACGGCGTTGACATGCCAAACGGACCCAATGGCAACATAGTAGTGTTCAACTATAACGTCCAAAGCATCTGGGCATTCTGGTGGGCAGGCGGCATTCCTATAGCGCCAAAACACAAGTGGTGGGACGTGTTCGTTCCAAACCCAACAGGCTCAAACGATTTTGCCCCAGACCCACAGATGATTGGCACCGGACCATTCCAGGTGTATCCTTTCACAGTGGATCCACCAGATCCCACTGTCTATGTGCCAGGAAGCTACATCCGACTTTTCAAGAACCCAACGTTCTTCGCAAAGTATGACTCAACATTCCATGGCACCCCTGGGTCTTCAGGCGTATCCATAAGCATAGTTCCCCCGGGATATGGAGACATATACCTCAACAACCCAACAGGATCGTTTTACCTTTGCAGCGTAATAATCCAAGTGCAAGGCTTGACGTATCTGACACAGATCACTGGGATTACAGTGCCGGCGTACGCATGGGGAGTAACAGCTGTTCCTCACCTGCAGGCTGGAACATATAACATTTGGATCTACGCTTGGATTCCAGGCTTCGGCATGATCTTTAAGCAAGGCACGATAACGATTACGCTCGAATCCACACTAATAGGCGACATCGCTGGCTCCACAATGCAATACCAACGTCTACCAGTAGACCAAAAAGTGGACTGGAAAGACCTGTCTTGGTTCCTCAGGACTTGGGGACAAAAAGCATTCAAGGACCCATAACCAATGGAGACAACGAGTCGGCAACACCACCATTTTCCCACACTTTTTTGTTTTCTTAATAAAGGAAACCACGTTCACACGACAGAGTCTAAACACGGTCATTCTTATATTACATCGCATTTTGTTGGTCACTAGTCACGTCATAAATGACCGCAGTGCAAATACGAAGGATTTCACCTTCGTAAACCACTTGATATCCTATTTGAAGCCTAATAGAGAAAGCATGCAAAAATCTAGAGGGGCTAGGGTAGGTCCATATTGCAAGAGAAATCCACCAATAAGCAAACATCCTCAGTCTTACGGGTGTTCAATGGCTTCTGAACACACTTCGCTCCCAACCGTTTTTCAGCATTTTAGCAAAACTTGCCCAGTGCAGAGAACTTTTATAAGACGCTCTCGTGAATAACTGAAGGAAACATCAACAATGGAGCATTAACTAAACTTGCCAACCCCCCACAACGTTCCAGCGTCAACCTTCGTTCAACGCCTAGCCAGACACATAAAGGACAACATCGACCAAGTCCAGCCCACCCAATGGTCACCCATGGTCAAAACAAGCTCCCACACACAACGCCAACCAGAAGACCCTGAGTGGTGGTTCACACGAGCCGCATCCATACTCAGGAAAATATACCTCTACGGACCAATCGGCGTCGAACAGCTCAGGGCTGAGTACGGTGGAAGAAAACGAAAAGGCGTCTCACGAGAGCACGCCAGAAAAGGCGGCGGCTCCAACATTCGCAAAATCCTGCAACAACTCGAAGCCGCTGGACTCGTAGAATCCGCTAAGGGCAGTGGACGAACAATAACAAAGGAAGGAAGAAAAATGCTGGACAGATTGGCAGCTGAAGTCCAAGAAGAGCTGGAGAAAACACAACCCGAGCTAAAAAAGTATCCCTAACGGTGCAGGCGCGAATTGAGTGAGGATGAAATAGAGGAAGCCGAGCTAGAAGAACTGCGCAAACGCAGAATGTTTGAGCTACAGCAGAGAATATCCCAGGAGCAGCAGCGGGCACAGGTTCAACAACAAATCGAGGTTCAGAAGCAAGCCATTCTGCGCCGAATACTCACACCTGAGGCTCGGCAACGCCTAAACAACCTCAAAATGGTCAAGCCCGAATTCGCAAGCACGTTGGAAATCCAGCTCATTCAACTCGTGCAGGCTGGGAAGGTACAGACGCCAATAACAGACGAACAGTTGAAAGAAATACTAATCAGACTCCAAGCACAACGACGAGACATAAAAATAACAAGGCGATAAGAGATGGCACGAAACAAACCCACAGCAAAAAAACGCAGACTAGCAAAGAAAGGCAAACAGAGACAGGCAGTTCCAGCATGGGTCATAGCCAAGACCAAAGGACGGGTGAGAACCAACCCGAAGAGGAGGCACTGGACACGAACCAAGATAAGAGCCTAAAACAAAACAAAACAAAAGAAGAGACTGAGGAAGAGCCAAAAGACACAAAGACAACCGCAGAGCCTGAAGAACACATAGAGGAACAAGCCCCCATTGAACAGGGCGCCGAAGAAGAAGCAGCGCCAACAGAAGAAGAAAAGGCTGAGGCAGAGACAGAGCCAGAAACAGAAGCTGAAGAAGCCTTGACTACAGAGGCTGGGAAAGAAGCCGAAGCTGCGGCTGAAGCCGAAGCAGAACTTGAAACAGCGGCTCCTGAAGAGGAAGAAGAAGCGGAAGAAGCGGAGAGAAAAGAAAAACGCGAAAAAGCGCCCGAGGAAGAAGAGATTGTTGAAGAAAGAGTGTACACGATTCCCCTGCGTCGAGCATGGATTTCTCCACGCAAAAAAAGGGCGCCACGAGCGGTGCGCATAATCAAGAGCTATGTTCAGCGTCACATGAAGGTAGAGACCGGAGCCAAGACAGGCGAGGAAGAAGAGGAAAGTCGCCTTGTAATAAGCAACGAAGTTAACGAAAGAATCTGGAGCAGAGGAATCGAGAAACCGCCCAGAAACATAAGAGTCCGAGCGGTCAAGGACAAAGAGGGCACGGTTACGCTTTATCTAGCCGAAGGAGACTAGTCTTGGCAATTTCTCTTCTGGGACTCCTGGGCAGCGCAAGCATAGGTGTCTACTCCCTCGCAACCGACAGAATGGCAATTGTTCCACCACAGGTCTCAGAAGGCAAAGTCAAAAAACTCGAAGAATGCCTCCGAGTAAAAGTTGTAAAAACGATGGTCGGCGAATCAGTGCTAGTGGGCGCCTTAGCCAGCGCCAACTCAAACGGAATAACGTTACCACACTACGTCGCAGAAGAAGAAATCCAAGCCATCAAGTCTGCCCTACCAGAGATCAACGTGGCAATCTTGGAAACCAAGAGAACAGCCTACGGAAACATGGTCCTCACCAACGATAAAGGCGCGATTGTTGATCCAAGGCTGAAGGAAAAAGACCTGGCTAACGTTTCAGAAGCCTTGGGCGTTGAAGTGGTCTTAGGCGAGATTGCTGGCTTGCCCTACGTTGGTTCGTTAGCCACCGCAACAAATAAGGGTGTGTTAGCCCATCCGTTGCTAAAAGAAGAGGAGCAACAACTCTTGAAAGAGGTCTTGAAGGTTCCAGTTGACGTAGGCACAATCAACTGTGGAATTCCCTACGTAGGCACCGGGCTGATCGCAAACAGCCAAGGCGCAGTAGCAGGGTTCATAACAACTGGACCTGAACTCTTCATAATTGGCCAAGCGTTGGACGTGGTGAAGTAGAATGAGTGAAGTCAAAATCTTTCGAATCATGGGCAAAATCACAAAGCCGAACTTTCAGACAGACTTCCGAAAGGAAATCAGAGCATTGAAACCCGAGCAGGCCGTTGAGAGAATCTACAGGGAGATTGGGAGCAAACACAGGGTGAAGCGCTTCCAGATCAGAATCCTGAAGGTTGAAGAAATCAGCGCGGATGAAGCCACCGACATAACTGTGCGCAAGTTGACGATGGGAGAAAAAGAAAGTGTCAAGTAGCGATCAAGAAACCTTCCGTAGGCTTTCGGTTGAACTTCGGATTCTAGAGGGAACAGCCGAAGCGTTGCAGGCAAGAATGAACCTAGTCAACGCTGCGTTGACAGAGCTGAACCTCGCTAGAATGACGTTAGAGGGAGTGGAGAAAGAATCTCCCGAGGCTCTGCTGTTTGTTCCTATCGGTGGGGGTTCCTTTGTTAAGGCGAAGCTGGAGAGCGCTGAAAAGGTAATCGTTGGAGCAGGAGCTGGCGTCTCAATCGAGCGCACTATGAGTGAAGCAAAGCAGACTGTTCAGAGCCGCATAAGTGAACTGGAGAAGACTCGAGTTTCTCTTCAGCAACAGCTGGTGCAGGTTGTTGACAGAATGCAAGAGAACAGGGACAAACTCCAAGACTTGTCGGTTAGGCTTAGCCGAGCGGAGCGAGGAGCAGGTGTTTCAGAAGCTAAGAGAGGGCCTTAAAGGGCTCGTCGAGAAGGTTACGACCACTCAGCTAAAGGCTGAACAGATCCGTCCCGTTATGCAGGATTTCCGGTTAAGCCTCGTTGAAAACGACGTTGCTGTTTCCGTAGCCGAACACATCAGTGACGAAATGGAAAAAACTCTGGAAGGAGTGCAGGTTAAGAGGCTGGAAGACCGCAGACAACTTGTAAAAGACGGCTTGCACAAAATCCTGCTTCAGGTGCTAACTCCGCAGGAAAAAATCGATTTTTTAGGGTTGGCTGAGAAGAAGCGCGGGTTGAAGGAACCCTTCGTTGTTGTTTTTGTGGGAATCAACGGCACAGGCAAGACCACGAGCATTGCAAAGGTTGCTAGGCTTCTCATCAAGCGTGGCTACTCTGTTGTGCTTGCTTGCGCCGACACGTACAGGGCAGGTTCGATTGAGCAGTTGGAGGAGCACGCCAAGAGACTGGGTGTGAGGATAATAAAACACACCTACGGTTCTGACCCAGCGGCTGTCGCCTACGACGCAATAGGTCATGCGAAGGCGCATGGGATTAACGCTGTGCTGATCGACACGGCTGGTCGCATACAGACTGACAGGAATCTGATGAACGAGTTGACGAAGATTAAGCGTGTGATTAAGCCTGATTTGACGGTGCTCACGGTGGATTCTTTGACTGGCAACGACGCTGTTGTGCAGGCTGAGGAATTTCACAAGAGCGTGGGCATCGACGGAACCATATTGACCAAGGTGGACGCAGACATCAAAGGCGGCTCAGCTCTGAGCGTGACGTATGTAACGAAGAAGCCCATATTGTTCATTGGGACAGGTCAGAGATACGACGACCTTCAGGAATTCAAGCCGGAACAATTCACGCAGATGATACTGAAGTAAGAGCATTCTTGACATGACGCATCATTGGGGATATGTAGGCGCTGTCTCCGCCGCCATTCTGTACGGGTTGAGTTCTACTTTTAACAAGATTGCCTTGGCTGAAGTTCACCCGTTGGTCGTGGCTGGGTTGATTTATCTCGTCGCTGGAGTCGTTCTCTTCATCGTCCGTCTTTCTCCCTTGCACAAGTTGATTCTTTCTCTGATGGAGACTCCAACTAAGACGGAACCAGCCATGATGAGCAAGGACTATCGTGTGCTCGTTTTGGTCACGATTACTGGGGCAGTTGCGGCTCCGTTTCTGTTTCTTTACGGTCTCAACAGGACCACGGCGGTTAACGCTTCCCTGCTCTTGAACATGGAATCCCTGTTCACCGTCTTTATCGCGTTTGTCTTCTTCAAAGAGCGAGGCGCGAGAAAGGATTACGTTGGCATTCTATTTCTGGTTGTGGGCGCAGTTTTCATAACTACCAAGGGCGAGTTTCAGAGTCTATCTCTGGCGCAGGAAATTGCTGGAAACCTTCTGATTGTCTCAGCCTGCCTTTTCTGGGGCATGGACAACAACCTGAGCAAGATGCTGAGCAAGAAGCGCGACCTGCTACATGTGGTCGCCTTGAAATGCCTCTCCGGAGGCGCTGTGCTGTTATTCCTTGCCTTGCTGCTTGGGGTCGATTTCCGTATTCCAGTTGTCTCTCTGCCCTATTTGTTGTCTGTCGGAGCCTTCAGCATCGGATTCTCAATCTTGTTGTTTGTATTTGCCCTCAGGGAGATAGGCTCCATGAAGACTGGAGTTATCTATTCAACTTCCTCGTTTTTTGGAGCAGCCCTTGCCTTCCTTGTGCTTCGAGAACCCTTCACGCTGATTCAATTAATTGCTGGGTTAATCATGCTTCTCGGCGTCTACATCTTATACAAGAAGCCTTAGCGCTCATGTGATGCTGACAATTAAACCTAAAAATAACGAGACAACCTAGTAGTTGTGGTGAAGCCATGCCCATGCCGACTAAGGCTCTGTATCTCTATGATAGTTACCTGAAAGAGTTTGAAGCCAGCGTGCAGCATGTTTCTGGGAATCAAGTCATACTGGATCAGACGATTTTTCATCCGCTTACAGGAGGCGTAGCCCACGACACGGGATATCTCACAAGCGGAAACATGAAATGCAGAGTGACCCGAGTTGAAATCAACAAAGAAACCAAAGAAATAATCCACACGTTTGAAGGAGAAGCGGCTTTAAACCAAGGAGACCATGTTAAGGGAACAATAGACTGGGAGAGGAGATACCGACTGATGCGACTGCACACTGCTGCTCATTTAATCGCTACAATAATGTACAGAGACTACAGCGCCCTCATAACTGGTGGACAAGTAGACTACGAACACGCAAAGATGGACTTTAACCTGCCGCGAACCGAACGAGAAGTATTCGAAGCTGCTGTCAAAAAAGCCAACATGGAGGCAAGCAAGGGCGTTGAATTGAAAATGTATTTCTTGGCAAGAGACGAAGCCTTAAAGATGCCTGGAATAGTGAAACTGGCTGAGAAGATGCCACCAGAAGAAAAGGAACTAAGAATCGTGGAAATACCTGGTATCGACGTGCAAGCAGACGGAGGACCACACGTCAAAAACACCAGCGAAATAGGCGAGATACGATTGCTAAGAATCGAAAACAAAGGCAAAAACCAAAGAAGACTATACTTCGCTCTCACATAAAACAGATAATTACGTCTGCAAAGTCAGGAACAGATGTCGAAAAATGAACATCGGAGTGATTAGAATTGAAAGAGCTTGTTTCGATTTGTGGAACCTGTTGTAGCCTTTGTCCTGCATTCAGAAGCCAGAAATGCCCCAGCTGCCACAAAGTCAACGAAAAAGCCAAACTATCCTGTGCCATGTATCGCTGTGCTCGCGAGAAGGGCATACGAACATGCTTTCTCTGCGACGAGTTTCCGTGCAAAATCCACTTTGAAAAAGGGCTGATATACAAACACTCATTCCTCGAATCTCTCAAAAAATCTGACTTTTCAATCGCAAGAGAAGCCGTGGGAAAACCGAACTGAGGCTACGACCTCTTCTTCTCGGTGCTTAACAATTCCAAGAGTATCGCTTTTGCCGTGTGTAGTCGGTTTTCTGCTTGCTGGTAGATTATAGATTTTGGGCTGTCAATCGTGTCCTCGCTTATTTCGTAGCCTCGGTGAATCGGCATGTCGTGCATGATGTAGGCGTTGCTGCCCTTCAACAGTTGTTTGTTGATTTGGTAGGGCATCATCAGCTTGGTTCGCTTCTCTTTCTCAGCGGCAAATTTTGGGTCGAGGAAGAATTCCATGTCCACCCAAGTGTCGGTGTAGACAAAGTCAGCGTCCTTAAGCGCATCCTTTACGTCAAGAGTTGAAGTGTAAAGCCCTGTCTTCTCAGCCGCCTTCAAGAGTTCGGTGTCGATTGCTGGCTCGTTTTTAATGGGCGTCACTGTAATTATTTCCACGCCTGTCTTGGTGCAGCCAACAATCAATGAGTTGCAGACGTTGTTGTGCACGCCGATGTAGACGAGTTTCGCGCCCTTCAGCCTGCCCCTTGTCTCTTTGACCGTCATCAAGTCGGCGATTGCCTGACAAGGATGATACTTCTCGTCGCAGCCGTTGATGACTGGCACACGAGACGCCTCTGCCATCGCCCTCAAATCGGCATGCCTCATCAATCGAGCCATGATACAGTCAGCATTCCGTGACATGTACCGCGTTTCGTCTCGAACGTCAGCCAACGCAAGGTTGGTTGCCCTCCAGTCCAGGTAAAGCGCGTGACCGCCCAGCTGAGTCATGGCAACCTCGAAAGAAACCCTTGTGCGTGTTGATGTTTTTTGGAAAATCATCGCCAACGACTTGTCCGTCAGCGAAGTCCGAAATTTTGCTGGATGCTTTTTGATTTCAATCGACTTGTCAATCACTACTTCAATCTGTTTGGGTGCCCAGTCTTTCAGGGTGAGCAAATGCAATTCACGTCACTCTCAAGATGAGTTTTGAATTTCTGAAACACGCATAGCGATTTAAGGCTTTAGGCTTGCAAGACCTTAAATTTTCTCTAACAATAATGTATCCGCTCTAACAGGCTAAGAGAGGACGCGCCGTTGGTCTTAGACAAGCTTTTCCTAACCCACGCGGGAATCTTAGGCGTCATAAGTCTTGCGTTGATGGCGGCTGGAGATTTTCTAGGAGTTTATTGGAGAAATGAGAAAAAACTTTTCAAGAGAAACCGGAGAATCCACGGCTACCTTTCCATGTCCGCCTACTTGCTCTCAGTAGCCCACATTGGACAGGGACTGTCAGCGTTCTTGGATCTGCAAAACAAGATTTTCGGAGTTGCGTTGGTTCTTCACTGGGTCCACATATCTTTAGCCATCGGCTTTCTCATGCTTTTTACTAAGGTTTTGATTGACGGATACCGCGGAGTGATGAAGTGCAGGCAAGGTCACATAGTCCTGCTATGGAACGCCATCTTAATCATTTCAGGGTATGTCATAAGAAACCTTGCTTTCGGAGAAATCATCTATCCGTTCCTCTAACTCCTCCCAACAAGCACATATAAGTCATCAACCTCTCCAATAGAGTCGGAAGTAACACATGTGATTCTCGTTATGGCTTCAACCAAAGACGTTGCAAGCGTGAACATTGCTCAAAAAATCATCAGTCTGCATGAATTTGGGAAGACCGAGGCTAGCTTTCAGGGAAACCCCATATATGAGAAGAAGGTTCAAGACAAAGAAGTAAAACTCGTCTTCATCAACGAAGAAACCATCTGGGCACAGTACATCACAGATCACTTTTCTCCACAACTCGCAGTTTTTGTTTCAAGACACAGCGGCGTAGTTGGCATCCCAACGCTTTCCGTCCACACACCTGGCAACTTGGACACGGCTGAATTAGGCGGGCTGCCCAAACGGGTATCTATCAGTCCAGCCAGCGCCATGAAAAACGCCCTCTTGGAGCTTGCCAGAATAAGGGCAGAAAACAACCTTCAGTATCAAGTTTCGTATGAATGCACGCATCACGGACCATCCTTGGACGTACCCACTTTGTTTGTGGAGTTGGGAAGCTCACCTGAACAGTGGAGAGACCTTCAAGCCGCTGAGGCAGTAGCCCACGCAGCAATGGCTGCAGTCTCGAAGGAATCCAAATACCACACAGTTCTAGGAGTCGGCGGTCCACACTACAACGAGAGATTCACTCGAATTGCCCTGACCACACCCAAGGCGTTTGGTCACATTATTTCAAAATATGCCATTCCACATGTGGAGGCGGAGACGGTGAAGCAATGTGTTCAAAGGACAGTTGAAAAGGTTGACTCAGCCGTCTTCGACTGGAAGAGCATGAGAGCCTCGGATAGGGAAAGAATAATCGCCGTGCTGAACGAACTCGAGG
>Ga0315314_1000434_pt1 | contig 46630 bp, 56 predicted proteins | sample TDP9_MG_FD_203631 | JGI IMG/M metagenome (GOLD analysis project Ga0315314, IMG submission 203631) | Freshwater sediment microbial communities from Lake Towuti, South Sulawesi, Indonesia - TDP9 | ecosystem: Environmental > Aquatic > Freshwater > Lake > Sediment | place: Indonesia: South Sulawesi... | reverse complement strand
AGATGAACGAATTCCGAATCTAATCTTCCAGAGGGTTGATGATGATCGAGAATTATCGTCTTCTTCCCGGCGAAACTGTTACTTATGGCATCCAAGTAGCCGCTGCCGATCTCAGTAAAGATCGTCACATCTGAATCTTCTGAACGACACTCTGAAAGAACTTCATCGTCAAGTTGCTTTACCACCCTCAAGTGCATCGATGCATCTAGCCTAGCTAGAGTCTTGCCCATAATTGCCGCAGCAGCCAAACCGTCAGCATCAAAGTGAGAGACTACCAGAAAGTTCGACTCTCTACCGGCTTCGTCTAGGATTAGATGCGCTGCCTCAGCAGCTCTTGACAATAGACCTTGAAGTTCAGACATGACTACGCCACAGAAGCGGCCAACGGCTTATACTCCCAGTCAGGCGATAACACGCCTAGGCCCCTATAGTACTTCACCAGCCTATGAATCTTCGACTCCACGAGAGCTAGAGCTCTCTTGCTAATGTAGTCCCCCCTATTCTTCTCTAGATGTTTTCTCAGTCCATCTGCTTTCTTCAAGAGCGACTCCAAGTCCTCAGGCGTCTTCAATACGACTCCTGAGCTTTTCAGTATCTGAGTTATCGTCTTTCCTGTAATAGGCTTAACAAGAGGGATTGCATAACGATCTCTAAGAATCGCGCCAATCATATCAGGAGAATTCCCTTCTCTGGACAGTTTAACAACTAAAGCTTCGATCTCCTCAGGCTTGTATTTGCACCACATCGGAGGCTTCTTGCTCACTGGCCTAGTTGAACCTGAACGCCCACGTTTGCTCGCATACAGTCTCGCCAAGACTTAGACACCTCAAACTCCAAATGTCTACTGGAACCGCGATTCTTCTTCTATGAGAGACAAAGTCTCTATTTAAGCATTCTACCGCAACATTCTTCTTGAGAGAACAGAATATACCTCCGAAAACGTAAGTTGCTTCAATTCGAGGAAACGAACTTGGTCAAAATCATCTTTGTCACAGGTAATTTGAACAAGGCTAAGGAGGTTGCCCTAATCCTGGAAAACTTCGGAATAGATGTCGAACATGTCAACTTGACACTCGCTGAAATCCAGTCTGACAGTCTGGAGGATATAGCGAAGGCAAGCGCACTCGAAGCAGCACATCGAGTGGGTGAGCCCGTGATCGTGGAGGACTCGGGATTGTTCATCAAGAGCCTGAACGGATTCCCAGGTCCATTTTCTTCCTACGTTCAGAAAACCATCGGCAATAAGGGCATATTGAAGTTGATGAGGGGGATAGATGATAGAGAGGCCTCCTTCAAATCCGTTGTCGGGTACTGCAACGGTAAAGGAAAGGCATTGTCCTTCATAGGTGGGGTGCGAGGAAAGATATCCTATAAGGAGAAGGGAAAGGTATGGGCTTTCGACCCAATATTCATTCCAGACCAAGAAGGAGACAAGACGTATGCCCAGATGGGAACGGTTGAAAAGAACAGGATCTCACACAGAAGAAGAGCTCTCGAAAGCTTTGCGAAATGGTATTTGAAGTCTTAGCTTCTATTTCTTGCGCTATCAAATAGGCTCGCTTCAGACCCGTTCAGGGAAATATCTTCCTCTCCTCTCAATCTCACGGACTTTCTTGAGAATTCCATCAGTTTTCTTTTCGCCCACCTCAGCCTTGTAACCTTCTATCACCGCGCCGAAACATTGATCCACATACTTGTAATGCGTACTGTTAAGAGCTCTCTTCACTAGATGCAGGTCTACGCCTCTATCCTCAATTTCAATCGAGTAGAGGCTCAATCCGAAGTCTATGAAGAATATCTTTTCATCCGATGTCTGGATCATATTCGAAGTAGTCAAATCCCCATGAATAATCGACCGTTCATGTAGTCTACCGATCAGGCTTCCAACGCTTCTGCAGGCGCTCAGCCTTTCATCAGATGAGAAATTGTTCAAAGAATCCCTAAGCCTGATGCCCTCAATATATTCCATCACTATGGTATAGTCTGAAATATCGATAAGATATATAGTTGGAGTCGGGACGCCGGATTTCCTAGCTTCATGCATGATCTGAGCCTCGTGCACTGTCCTATATGCTCTAATCTTCTTGTCGAGCGGCTCCACTCTATACGCCTTCTCAACCCTTTTCTTAACGATCACTTTCCTGCCATACCACTCTCCCAAGTAGAGATTCGCCTCAGCTCCCTTCCTAATCAAATCAAAGTTCGCGATATTCAGGAACGCCAAGGAATCTCAACCTCGTCAAGGCGCCACTTTGGCCTAACAATCGTATCTTCAACTTTCACGTTCAGTCCGCAGTTGAAAGCCAAGAGTCCAGCCCACGCTATCTGTGCACCGCAGTCGCCACTATACTTAGGATCAACCACGTAGAATTTTGCTCCATGCTCTTTCGCTATCACCTCAAGGGCGCGTTGAAGGCGCTTGTTAGCCGCTACGCCGCCCGTGAGGAGAACCTCCTTCTTCTCGGTGTGAGCGAGCGACCTCTCAACAGCTTCAGTGAGCATAGAGAATGCGACCTCTTGAAGCGAAAAAGACAGATCCTCAAGATCGTGCTCGCGCATCTTCTTCAAAGCAGCGGTCAATAAGCCTGAGTACGCGACATCGTTTCCTTTGACAGTGTAAGGCAACTCGATGAATTTCTTCCCTTTGACAGCTAGCTTCTCCAAAGCAGAACCTCCTGGAGGCGGAAGCTTGGCTTCCCTAGCAAAGCTGTCGAGTACATTTCCCAAAGTTATGTCTTCCGTCTCACCGAAGATTCTCCACCTAAGGTCAGCATAAGCGGTTATTGCTGTATGGCCACCGGAAACCAGAACTACGAGGGGGTCTTTCGCACCTGTAGTTAAAGCAGCTATTTCGATATGCCCTATCGCATGATGTACCGGAACGATAGGCTTGTCAAGATAGACGGCAAGCGCTCTCGCCATAGTTGCGCCTGTTCTCAAAGCCGGACCCAAACCTGGACCCGCTGAGAATGCAATCGCGTCCAGACTCCTAGGCTTCATCCTTGCTTCTTTGAATGCCCTTCGCAAAACCTCCGGTGCAAATTGACTGTGATGTTGAGCTGCTTCCCTAGGATGAATCCCCTTGCCAACCTCAGGCGCATAAACCTCTTTCACGTCGCACAATACAGTTCCATCACTAGAAACAATGCTTGCCCCAAAGGTATGAGCAGTCGATTCTATGCCCAAGCAGTACGAATTCGCCTTCATGAGCGATTCCTTTCAGTGAATAATCATGCGAGGTAGGAAAATAGTTTATGGAGCCTCTTGAAAGGCTAAAGGAAGAAGCGTAGTAACCGAGTCAGCGAAGTCTCAAGGAGAATGAAGAGCGCCAAAGGACCCAGCGGCTAAGCTAGAGGCCAACATTGTGGCATCTAGCCATAGCTGAGCGTAACTCCGGAGAGCGCAATGGAAAGCCTTTCAAACGCTTCATTCAGCTTTCGCAATCGTTCGCCTACTATCCTATAGATTACCCCGTCTTTCTCGACAAGTCTAAAAATATATGTTTACTCAACTTTCTCTTCACGCGTACCAGAAGGTAGGCATGATTACGATGGCCGGAAGCAAATCAACAATGAGACTTCAACTCCCATTGACCAACATTTTTATTCAACCCTCGACTACACAATCCGAGAATGCTCATGTCCACCAATAACAACGACAATCCGTCCAAGGAGCAGCATCCTCCGATACAGCCAGAGGTCAACATCGGCACATTGGGGCATGTCGATAATGGGAAAAGCACTCTAGTTCAAGCGTTAACCGGCGTGTGGACAGCAAGACATTCAGAAGAGCTGCGTCGAGGTATAACGATAAGGGTGGGATACGCAGACGCCATCTTCTACAAATGTTCGAAATGCGAGGGCAGAGCAGCTTACACGACCAAGAAGAAATGTCCGGTATGCGGTTCTGAAACCGTATTCCTCAGAGCTGTGAGCTTCGTCGATTGCCCTGGACACCACAGCCTAATGGTAACCATGCTTTCAGGAGCAGCACTTATGGATGGCGCGCTATTCGTGTTGGCAGCGAATGCGAAATGCCCTCAGCCTCAAGATCGTGAGCATCTAGCAGCTGCTGAGATGGTTGGAATAAAGAATCTCATCCTGGTGCAGAATAAAATAGATGTTGTCGACAAACAGAGAGCAATTGAGAACTTCAAGGAGATAAAGAGTTTCGTCAAAGGGACGCGGGCGGAGAAAGCTCCTACGATCCCTGTTTCAGCTCAACATAAGCTCAATGTAGACGTCTTGATCTGGGCGATTGAGAAGAACATCCCTACGCCTAAGAGAGATCCCAACGCACAGCCGCGGATGTACGTTCTACGTTCATTTGAAGTCAACAAGCCGGGAACAGAGGCTGAAGATCTTGTCGGGGGAGTGATAGGGGGATCGATAGTTCAAGGGGTATTCCGCGTCGGAGACGAGATAGAAATACGGCCCGGACTTCGAGTGGAAGCCGCTGGAAAAGTCCATTATCAACCTTTAACGACGCCCATTCGGAGCTTACACCTTGCTGCTGGACCAGTTGAAGAGGCTAGACCTGGCGGCCTAATCGGAATAGGAACCAATCTAGATCCATCCGTTACGAAGTCGGACGGTCTGGTGGGCAGCGTCGTAGGTAAGGTAGGGATGCTTCCTGATACCTTGGATAAGCTAACATTGGATGTTCAATTGTTTGAGAGAGCTGTTGGTACAGAGCAGCTGGTAGCCGTTGACAAGGTCAAGATGAATGAACCTTTAGTTCTGAACATAGGAACAACAGTGACTTCTGGTTTGGTCACATCCGCAAGAGAACATATAGTGGAGGTTTCCTTGAAGAAGCCTATATGCACTGAATCAGGATCAAGAATTGCTTTAAGTAGAAGAATCGGAGATAGTTGGCGGCTGATCGGCTACGGGACTGTAAAGTAGCTGGGTTGGACTATCAACTTTCCGGGCAAGACTATGCAAGAGTTAAATTGCTTTCTTGTTGACAACCTACTCCGTTGGATTAGACTCTGCTGTTTGACATCAAGCTATCCTTTTGAGATGTGATTAATGTCGCCTGTAAGGGTTCTTCTTGACTCAAACTTTCTAATGATTCCAATGGAACTGCATATTGATGTCTTTGAAGGGATTCAAAATCTTCTTGGGAAGAGAGTTGAATTCATTCTGATCAAGCAGGTATACGACGAATTGCGAACACTCTCGACAGCAACCTCGAAAGTTGGTAGGCAAGCAGCTTACGCGTTGAAGCTTGCGAAGCGATGTAGAATAATGAATGTAGAAATGAAAGCGAGTGAGTCGACAGACGACGCGATCGCTAGAGTTGCAAAGGATACAGGTACAATAGTTGCCACGATGGATCTTGAACTTAAGAGAAGGCTAAGGAATATTAATGTGCCCGTAATCTATCTAAGAGAACGATCTCGCCTAGAGGTCGACGGCATTGAACCCGAATATGTCTAGACACATCAGCCCGAGTATCTACGAGAAATGATGGAGCTTCAACTATGTTTAGACTCTTAACAGTTGAAGATATTGTAAGGATTCCCCCGGAGAAATTTGGAAAACCTATAGACAAAGTTGCCCACGAGCAGATCAAAATGAAATACGAGAACATCGTCGACGAACAACTAGGTTATGTGATACTCGTCGTAGACGTAGATGTGGAACCTACTGGAAAGATAATTCCAGGAGACGGATCCACCTACCATAAAGCTACTTTCAAGCTACTAACTTTCTATCCCGAAATGCATGAAGTGGTCGAAGGAGAGGTTGTTGAAGTCACTGATTTCGGAGCTTTCGTCAGAATCGGGCCGGAGGACGCACTCTTACATGTGTCTCAAATTATGGACGACTTCATCACCTACGATGAGAAGCATGGCGTGCTTGCGGGCAAGGAGACGCGGCGAAGTATTGGAAAAGGCAATCTTGTGAGAGCGCGAATAATAGCGGTCAGTTTTCCAAGAGGCGGCGCTGGAGGTAAGATTGGAGTAACGATGCGCCAACCATTCTTGGGCAGACTTGAATGGGTAGAAGAAGATGTTAAGAGAGCACGGGGCCAGAAAGGGGAGAAGAAGGGTTGATCGAGAAGGCTTGCAAGAATTGCCGCATGATAAGCAACGGCCCAATATGCCCTAATTGCAAATCCTCAAATCTAAGCGACGATTGGACTGGAGTAGTTATAGTAATGGATCCGAAGAACTCTGAAATAGCTGAGAAGATGGGAATCAAAGCTCCAGGGAAATATGCGATCCGCGTAAGATAGATCCGCGCATTCGATCATCTCGGTTTTACGATTCTATGCTTCACAAGTTCTTGGAAATTCTTCAGATATGTGGGTCTCACCGGTGCCGCGGCATCTGCGCTTGAATCTTGCTAGCAGTTGCAAGAACTTGAAAAACCTAACAAGCAAACGCATCGGAACTGGGCGCTTTGATGCGTATTCTCTACTGAAATTATATCTACTGAACGTTCAGAATAGAGAAGCGAGTGAGATCAATTGCCTAGGCTGAGGCTCACGAATGAACTGCGGGCTAGACTGAAATTCCCTTTGGGGGAACTCCTCAAAGGAGCTCCTGACCAAAATATGCGCAGAGTTTTAGAGGCTATCGAGAGGGAGAAGCCAAAACGCATCGTTTGCGTAGGAGACGTTGTATCGAGGAACGCTATTGAGGCAGGTGTTCCAGTCGATGTTAGAGTTATAGACAACAGGATCATGCGTAAGAAGACTGAGCCTGTGAAGCTTGAAGCAAAGAGAATCCTGTATGTGAAGAATTCTCCTGGCATGCTGGATCTTACTGCTTGGCAAGCTCTAAGCGAGGCTATTGAACGCGGAGATAGCCTAATGGTTGTGGAAGGCGAGGAAGATTTGTTGACTTTGGCAGCCATAGTTGAGGCACCTGTTATGTCGATTGTGATTTATGGTCAGCCAGAAGAGGGAATCGTTATCGTTAGAGTTGACGAGAAGAAGAAACTGGAAATACACGCTATAATTGATGCCATGCTGAAGGAGTAGATTGGAACGGAAGCTCATCTCGCTGAGCTTCACGCTAAGATTCCTTGTTCTGCTTCACATAGTCAGTGTAGCTGCAAGAGCCGCAAGTCCATCTTTGGACGGGCGTCTTGTGGTAGGCCATCGTGCTTCCGCATCTGGGGCATTTTCTATTCTTAAGCTTCACGGTGGATTTCTCATAGTCATATTCGTAAAGGGAACTTGATCTGGCTTTCTTCTCCGGCTTCTTGGTGGGTGCCTCGCTCATCTAAGGTCACTTCTTCTTCGGTTCAGGCGGCTTCTTTTCTTCTTTCTTCTCAGCCTTCTTGGGGGCTTCAGCAGGCTTGGCTTCCTTCTTTCTCTCTTCCAGAGGCTTGTTGCGGGCAGTTATATAGCTTGGAACGATCTTTCTCGCTCTCTCAGGTGTATCGTATACCTCAACATCACATCGAGTCTTTTCCATCCCAGTCTTAGTTTCCATATCGACTACATAGACGTTGTCAAGTTTGACCTCGAGTCGCGAAGCCAACTCCTTCCTGATCATGAATCTGTCGGGGGTGCCTGCTCCGGAATGAGTTATCTCAACCTTGACTTCTTTACGCTTCAGGAGCGGATTGTAGACTTGACCGAGTACCTTAATCTCCACTTGACTTTACCCCCTTAGCCGGACTTGGAGGTCTCGCCTTTCTTGACGGGATCTTCTTCTCGATCTTTTCTTCAACTTGCTTCTCGACGACCAAATTCAACTGGTAGGTCTCTTCGGTTATCATTCTTCCTCTGACGAGTTTGCGACGACGCTCCCCGGGGCTTTTCGGTTTGAAGCCTGTGCCGCCGGCCAAAACAACGTATTTCTTAGCTCCGCCATGAATGTCGAATCTCATCGGTATCCCATCCTTATCGCTCCCGCCTGCTATCTTAAGCCTCTTCCCGCCTAAGCCTAGAAGAGATCCATCAACGACTTCGCCGAGTTCTCTACCGATCAACGGCTGAGCTTTGGGTCCTTCAAGCTCATTTATGGTAACCTTCTTTGACGCTGGATCTGATACTATGAGTTTGAATTTTGCCAATATGCTGCACCTTGTTTACAGCAAGTTTGAAAGACTCTGCCTTCCGCACACTTATATTTTATCCTTACGAGTTAGAGTTCAACCCCATCAAAACAGAGGTCAGAAGGTCAACTCGAGAACCCATCTGCCAAGAGGAAAGATATGCAAGAGCGGCGAGCGGCGCGAAGGGGTTGAATTGTTTTCTGTGTGAAAACTACTATTTCGGTCTGTCTTCGCTGCTACATAGCCCAAAGAGGATTTTCTTTCCTCATTACTTGCGTGAGTATGTTGATAAGTTCAATCTCATCAGGAGACATCTGCTCCTTAAATTTTGTCAGCAGAACCTTCACATGCTTCTCAGGCACTGAAACTATCAAGACATCACCTTCAGATATGTGTCTTCCAACGATTGCTTTCTCGATGGATATAGCAGCTTGCATTCCCGCAGAAGCCTCGCCTATATCTTTGCCCTTGTCTTGAATTCTCTGTATCTCGCCCACATGCCTCCCGTCTTCCAGAATCAAAGGATATCTCGGTTTAACTCTTCCCGTGGTAACCTCGATCCCAACGATAGCAGGCTTGCTCCTCCTGAATATGCAGCCAGGAAGAATCTTCATCCTGCCAGGCCTTATCAAACGATCCAGTTCAGCTTTTATTCCAGCTGCTCTCTCTTCGTCAACCCACCTACTATAGTCCTCGATCAGATGGTAAATGATATCCGCTCTGAAGACTGGGATATCTGCCTTCCTCGCCTCCTCTTCAGCATCCGAAAGTATCTTTACGTTGAAACCTAGAACAACGCCTAATAGAGGATCCTTCTGCCTCACAATCTCTGCTTCAACAACTTCCCGCTTCGAGATGTCACCGACATCTGCGAACCTTACTGGGATTGCTGCATTCATTAGAGAGGTCGTTATAGCCTCGAGTGATCCGAGAGTATCCGTTTTCAGAACAACACCTACCCTGTCTGTATTGATCTTGAGCTTTTCAACTTCCTCGTTCACAAGATCGACATATTCCTGGACTTCCGCTTCAGGAGGCACTGCGTACAATGATGAGCCAGCTAGAGCTTGACCGAGGTTCGGTCCGGCAATCTTCACGCCCGAGGCTGCTTTAACTTTCGGCACAGTCGTAAATCTGTCTCTCGGATCTCTGATCTCGTCCAGTGGCTTAGGCAGAAGGATGGCTCGAACGCTCGTAACAATTGTTTTTTCTCTACCGCCCAGGACTATAGTGTCATCAACTTTGAGAATACCATCATAAACTATCGCATTTATCGTTACACCTAAGCCAGGTTCTTCCTTGACCTCCAGTACAGTTCCCTTCGCTGAGCCAGCTGTAGTCAACAGCTCATCTCTCATGTATGATTGAGTGAGGCCGACTAGGACCGCCATGAGTTCAGGCATCCCTTCGCCGGTTCGAGCGCTCGTCGGAACGATGGAAAGGTTCGTCTTGAAATCGGAGATTTTGTCGAATCTATCAGATCGGAATCCTAGCCGAGATAGTGCCCCCATAATTGTATACAGGCGATTATCAAGTTCTGTTCTAACTTCAGAGGGTTGCATTTGAATTGATTCTAGAAACGAGTTCTTTCGCGTAGGCTTCCATCCTGGTATAAGATCTATCTTGTTAGCTGCGATCACGAAGGGCGTCTTCCTTGCTCTGAGTATGCCTATAGACTCGGTCGTCTGAGGTTCTACACCTTTCGTTATATCTATAACGAGTATTGCGATGTCGGCTGCAGAACCGCCTCTTCTGCGGAGATTGGAGAACGTCTCATGCCCAGGCGTATCGATGAATAGTAGGCCTGGCACATTTATCTCGAACCTAAACCTTTCCAGCAGAGGACCACAGATCTTCTTTAAGACATCAGCTGGAAGGAGACTGGCTCCGATCCACTGCGTTATTGCTCCTGGCTCCCTAGCCGCCACGGATGTTCCTCTAATCTTGTCGAGAAGTGAGGTCTTTCCGTGGTCAACGTGTCCAAGAACAACGACGATTGGTTGCCTGAGTGCCGTTTGATTCACCTCGCAGCGGATCGGGTTCGTCGGTTGTAGTGGGGTCTCGCTATTAAGACGAGCGATCCGCTATAAGTGTTTTTGGCGGATTGCTAGGCGTAGACTACTGAAGAAGTTGCTTCACGCTGGGCAGATCATGCTTATGGGCTGGAGAGATACTTCTTTTCAGTGGGTTTCTCGTATGATAAGATCTCGTCTTCTCTGAAGAATATCTTGATCTCTCTCTGAGCGTTCTCCGGGCTGTCAGAGGCATGGATAATATTGCATGTCGTTACAAGCCCGTAATCTCCTCTGATAGAGCCGGGTTCAGCTTCAATTGGGTTCGTCGCTCCAACCATCTTCCTGACGGCTTGTATAGCACAAGGCCCCTCAACAACCATAGCTACTATTGGGCTGGATGTCACATGTTCCACCAATTGCTCGTAGAATTTCTTTCCTCGATGCATCTCGTAAAGTCTTTCGGCCTGATCTCTAGTCATCCAAAGAAGTTTCATCGCGGCTATATTGAAGCCTTTATTCTCTATCCTCGATACTGTTTCGCCGACGAGCCCCCTCATTATTGTCTCAGGCTTCAGGAAGACAAAGGTCTTTTCAACCAATTTTCAGAGGGCCTCTGGAGGTTTATCTTCCTCTTTCCTTCCTCCCGTAGTATTCAGTCCACTTCAGCTTTCTTGAGTCTCTCCCCAGCTGCAATACGCTCTTCTTACATTTGTTCGAGCAGAAATAGAAGATCGTTCCATCATTCCTGACGTACATGGAGCCCGTGGCTGGCGGAAAACTCTTGCCGCAGAAGGAGCATCTGTAGGTTTTCGGCATGAGACAATCCTCGTTGAATGCTACTTTATCTTCTTGGCTTCACGCTCCGTCTCTCGAAGCATCAGAACGTCCCCAAGCCTGATAGGACCCTTAACGTTCCTAGTTATAATTCGCCCTTTGTCTCTACCTTCGAGGATTCTGACTCTTACCTGTATCACTTCCCCTGTGACGCCTGTTCTGCCTATTATTTGAGTAACTTCAGCTGGAGTCGGTGCTTCCTCAGTCTTCGCCTTTGAGCTACTCATTCTTGGATCCCGTACTCTTCATAAGCTTCTGCGTTGCTTCAACCAGCTCCTTTAGCGCTCCCGCAGCCTCGCCAGCCTCCACTATTGAAACGGCTGCGGAACCAACATCGATACCTGCTGACTTCCCCAATTCCAGTTTCGTTGGAACGTAGAGGTAAGGGATCTTTCTCTCATCACACAGAATAGGCAGATGCGCTACAACTTGCGGAGGTTCAACATCCTCTGCTATAAGCACGAGCTTCGCGATACCTCGCTCAATCGCTTTCGTGGTCTCGTTCGTTCCTTTCCTAATCTTTCCAGAGTCCCGAGCTACCTGCAATACTTGATAGGCTTTGTCGGCGAGTTCCTTCGGGACCTGAAATTTAACATAGAAGCCTTTAGGCATTCGCCTCACCCTCATCTGCCTAACTTGACTACTGTATGGTTCAAGGTGTGTTTTATCAATGTTTCGATGAAAAAGAAGAGCTCGAAGAGAGCTTTCACAACTCGTCAGAGAAGAGATTTAAGGCTTTGAAATCTCTATGTAACCCTTGAATCGATAGATTCAGATGAATTATGATTCATGAGGCTGATGTGCTCTCGATAATCAACTCTGTTCATGCTGGGACGATGATCCTCTTTCAACTGAAGGAAACGGCTGTCTATGGCATCTACAAGAAGGAGCCGCACCAAATTGTATACTTCAAAGTCGCAGGCGCGACCATTAACGAGTCGTCGCCGATGAACTTCATAGATGAAGCCTACTCAAACGCCGTCAGTGGCAGCATCGGACATTTATCGTTTGATGAATTGATGGCAGGACTGAAGGGGAAGAGGACGAGGAGCATATGGCTTTACAAACATGACCGCGAGCCTGTAGAGAGAGCTTTTGTGAGCGTGAAAGAACTAAAATCTTTTCTTAGCTCGCATTCTTTGTAAACTGTTCACGCCGTCTAAGCTTACATTGGCGGCTGCTTATTCGTGGGAAAACACATAAATATAACAGTTGAAGTGCATACTGGTTCAATACTTGAATAGAGGTCGAACCGTTGGGAAAGCCGAAAGAGGACAGAGTCAAGACAACGATATCTTTCACGAAAGAAGATTATGGCATCATAAAGTCGTCAGGTCTAGAAATTACCACGTTCTGCGACAAGATGTTGGATCTGGCGAAGAAATACTCCTTGCTGAAGTGGGACCCTAGCGAGGGACTTCTCCGTTTGGACAGCAAGAGAATTGCTTTGGTCTCGCAAAGTACGTTGAAATACTTCCTTGAAGGATTACCCCCTGAGGCCCAAAAAAGGATCGGTAAAACAATAGGGAAGAATGGTGCGGCAGAGGCTCCTGTCCTGAAACTGAAATTGAAGAAGCAGGACATCGAAGACGAGTTACTTTCAAGAGCTTTCAATCTTGCAGGATACGGACAAGCGGAGGTACTGGAAGATAAGGTCATCATTAAGCAGCCGATCTTAAACATACCGGAGTTCTATGCAGGTCTTCTGGAGGGACTTTGCGAGAAGAAGGCTGAAATTCAAGAAAGCCCTGAGGGCGTCTTGATATTCAAGACAAGTCATTAAAGGCACCTCCTATACGCTCATTGGATCTTTTCAAGTTACAAGCATCAAACTTAAATACGGTTTTCGCGTTTTTCTCAAACGAGAATCTTTCCGAGTGGAGAAATTTGAGCTTGCTCAAACTTCGTTTGTCAATGGCCGGAACGCTAGCTATCATAATCGGCCTATCTACCCTATTCTTCACGATAATCTTGAGCTTGATAGGAACTTTCAGCCTACTGAACATGGCTTTCTTCGTGGTTGCGTTTAACATTCTTCAATGGCTGATCGCGCCGTATCTGATAAACGCAATGTATAGAGTTCGAGAAGTTTCAGAGTCTGAGGAACCTAGACTTCACAGAATGATTCAAAGATTGACCAGCAGGCTCGGCCTCAAGATGCCGAAGGTAATGATAGCTAACATTCCTATCCCCAATGCGTTTGCCTACGGCTCCCCAATCGCGGGAAGCAGAGTAGCCGTTACGACAGGGTTACTCAAAGAGTTGGAGGAGGAGGAAGTTGAAGCTGTTATCGGTCATGAACTCGGCCACTTGAAGCACAGAGATGTCCAAGTTATGATGTTCGCTTCAGTTCTACCTGCAATCTTCTATTTCCTAGGCTATTCACTGATGCTCTCGAGCTGGTATGGAGGACGCAGGAGAGAGAATGAAACTGGTTTAGCTGCAGTCATAGGTCTAGCGAGCATGGTCGCATACTGGATGTTGACTCTGTTTGTTCTCGGATTGAGTAGACTTCGAGAATATTACGCGGATAGAACAAGCGCTTTGACGGTGGACGATGGGGCCCGTAAGCTTTCAGAGGCGTTGGCTAAGATCGTTGCTTCAACCGGAAGGTATAAGCGATATTATAGAGACTCCGGTAGCGCGAACAGCTTCAAGGCTCTCTTCATATCTGACCCTGATAAAGCTACAGAGGACACTTTGGAACTCGCTCGCGCTAGAGCTTATTTGAAAGACCAAGACTTGGTCCAAGAGATCATCTCCAAAGAACCTTCGAGCATTGATAAAATCGTGGAAATCTTCTCTACTCATCCAAACATTGTGAAGCGTCTTAGAGCACTCCAGAACCTTTAATACGTTTTGCATCAGACTTCTATCGGAACGCCTTTCTGCGGAACCTCCACGCGAACGTTCTCACTTTGAAAGAGTTCTCTGAACGCTTGAGGGTACTCTGTATGTATTGGGATCAAGACTTCAGGCTCGAGTTTGCTGATAATTCTCTGGAGTTCCAGCGGATGGCAATGCCCGCTAGCATGTATATGATACAATATCACTCCAAAGAGAGAGAGTTGGTTCTTCCATCTTTCAAAGTCGAAGTCGGCTTCTTCATTGAATGGTTCACATGTGCTAAGTATGCACAGGGTCCTTGGCTCTGGATTTAGAGCGAAGAAGTCGATCTCATTAGCATCGATTATTAGGAATTTCTCCGATGAGAGTTCTTCGTAAAGCGCTTTTCGGTCCACAATGAAGTCGCCATACGATTGCTCAAGCTTAAGAAAGACTTTGTCCCTCTGCGAGGGATAGCGTTTCTCCACGTACATTCCAAGATTCTTTCCTAAGGCTGGCAAAGGCTTTCCAGGGATGCTGAAGGTCTCCTTTATCGGAGACAGCTCATGCAGATAGTTGGCCAGCTTCTTTGAGACGAGCGGATTAAGATCTAATTCGTAAGCGACCTCGCAGAAAGTTCGAACTCTATCTATGTCGACTTGGGGCACTTCAACGACGACCAATCTATTCTTCTGCTTCAGGCTCTGCCCGACAATATTTCTAGCAGATTTCCTTACGTCTTCCTCTGAGAAAACCCTAGCCTCACCCAAGTTTGTTCCTTCGCAAATCAACGCCCTAACCCTCCCCTCGTCCATGACCTGCTTCACGAACCTTTCAGTTAAGATGCTAGCTGTTCCATGCGTCCTAAAATCACCAGTATATACTATGAGACCTGACGAACTGCGAATAATGAAGCCATACGCGCCCGGTGTGCTATGATCTACTGAATGCGGAACAACCCTCAGGTCGCCTTCCCCGGCCGCGATTTCTGCTCCACTATGAAAAGTCCTATAGCCATGTCTAGGCTGATTTGTCCTGTCACTAGCGTTCAAGTCTTCCTCTGTTAAGTAAAGCTTGGTCTCTATCGAATCCTTAACCGCAGCCTGATGGTAGGCTCTGTACAGTAGATGCGTCGCTTCGCCCATGTTTATCGTCAGGTCTCGTCTAAGAATAGGCGCCAAGCCAACATGGTCAGAGTGGCAGTGTGTAACAAATAGATCTGATATGCCGCATGGAGTTTGAGGTTCAAGAATCTTATAGCGTACCTCAGACCTCTTCAGGTTCCCGGCCTTATGCGCCTTAGCCTTGTACGGTTGTAGAATTTCCTTCGCTTCAAGCTCAGCGTAAACATCAACCTTCAATCCTTCTGCATCTTTTATGGTTGGAACCAATCCTGTCTTTATCAATTCGAGCTGAACTGAACTTCTAGGTTTCTGCGGAAAACTGTAATACCTTGCCTGCGTTGGAAAGTTTCTTCCGAAGTCCAGTAGAATACTGGCTCTATTGTCTGGATCTTGAACAAGGATAATGTTTCCTCCAATCTCCCCTACTCCGCCGTATAGTGTGATGTAAACCATAGTTCCCAGCCTATTGAGTTACCTTCTTCATTTAGTCTGACGCAGATAATATGTTTGGCTGTTCCATCGAAACCGTTTTGAACTTGCAGGATTCTATGTAAAATTGCATGCGATATGAGAAGAAGCTACTTGGCAACCCTATCATGCTCGGGCGTGCTTACCTTCGTATACTTGGTAGGTCAGTCGGACGCGAAATTCATTCTCGTTTTCTCAAATCTGATCTTCCCGCTCGTATCCGGAGGCGCTGTCGTCTCCTGCTTCTTCGCGTTTAGGAAGTACCCGAAGCTTGTAACCAGACTCCTGTTTCGTGAGCTGAGCTTGGCATGGTCATGCTTCTTTCTGGGCATATTCCTCTGGTTTCTCGGCGAGTTGATCTGGGCAATCTATGTGCTTGTCTTGGCTATTGAAGTGCCTTATCCATCCTTAGCCGATGTTTCGTATCTCGCAGGATATATCCCAATGTTCATGGCTTTCCTACTTTACCTTAACGCGTTCAGAGCCGCGGTTACACGAAAGGCTATGGCTTCAACTGGGCTGGCTTCTCTAGCCGTAGTTCTTGCGTCGTCGTACCTTCTTCTTATGCCTATCTTCACTTCGGGCGGCAACTCCTTAACGCTTGCTCTCGATGTTGCTTACCCAGCCATGGACCTAGCTTTGTTCACGCTATCATTCCTTGGTCTCCTGATATTCTTCAAAGGAAGACTAGGAGACGCATGGCTGTTGATCAGTCTGGGACTCATTCTGACAGCCGTTGCTGATCTGCTGTTCAGCTACACCACTTTGCAAGGGATCTATTTTGAAGGGCATCCTTTAGAGCTCCTGTATCTTTGGGGTTATCTAGCGCTTCTCTTGGGCTTTCATGCTCATAGAAGAGAGTTCTGAGGTCTCCACTGACGATTTCCGGTTGGACAAATACTATATAGGTACAGTCCGGAACCTACGTATGTCAATCCAATCCCACGAGGATTAACAACAGTGAGATCTAAGCGAATTGTTTCATTAGGAATTCAAATCAGGCAGCATACATCTGCCCTCTTAATATTGAGGAACTATGAATCTGTACGGAGGTTCTGATCTCTTTGAAGAAGAAGATTTTTTCAAGGTTAATCCTGATGCTTCTGCTCTGTACTGTTCTTGCGGGATTATTCCAGCTGCCTCCGACTGCTTTGGGAAGCAAAGTTACGTTTGTTTCTTGCAGAGAGGTTGATCAAAGCCAAAAGCGCTGGAGTCCAATTGATGTAACAAATTCTTTTGCAACCACCGATGAAAAAATCTACCTCTTCCTTGAAATAGAGGATGTGAAAGGCCCAATTACAACAACCATCAAAGCCATCGACCCTCAAGGAAAGCTTTTTTACGAAGCACCTTTGGAATGGAAAGAAGGATCTTACGACTGGATTCAGTCTTTCGTATGGCTTGCAGTAGCTAAAATGACTCCCGGAGAATGGAGCGCTGAAGCTTACGCGAATGATGAGTTGATTGCAACCCTAAAGTTTACGCTCATTCCTCCGCTCCCACATCTGGTTCTAGTCAGCAAGACGATTGAACCGAAAGAGGGGGAGGCCATCTTTCCTGGAGAGACGGCTACGATCAAGTACACCTGGAAGAATGACGGAGGGAGTACGGCGAAGAAGGTTCAAATGAAAGTGTTCGGTCTTCCCAAAGGACTTACTCTTTTGGAGCAGACCGATGCTAAAGATCTGCCGGTTGGGTCAAGTGAAGAATGGATTATCAGAATCAGGGCAGACGAACCGGGCAACTATAGCTTCACAGTCCAACTTCTCATGGAGAACGAGAAACTTACAGAAGGGATTATCACCGTCCTAGTCTCTGAGAAGCCGTTCTCGGAGCAGTACGGCCTCTACGTCGGAGTCGCAATCGTCATAGTTATAGTCTTAGTTGCTGTGCTCGTATTGATGAGGAGGAGAAAGCGACCCGCGCCGCCGGCTCAACCGGTTCCAACAGTTCCGCTTGGAGTTGCCCCCCAAGTACCAACACAGAAATTCTGCGTTAACTGCGGGACTCCGCTGCCAGCCGATGCCCAATTCTGTGGGAAATGTGGAAGCAGGCAGTGAGGCTGCTTCCTCTAACTCCCTCTATTTGTAGATTCCTGAAGTTGAGATTGACTCTGAAACTATCTGAAGGACTCTGCCTGGCTCAGGTGTGTAGAGCCTCAGAAATTCTCCTCTTCGGCTATGAAGCATCGAGACGAACTTCCTCTTCTCATTCATCCTAACTTTATAGTTTCTCTTGAAGGGGATCATCTTAGCCTCATCGTGAATTACCCCGGCGCTCGTAATTCGATACTTAGCAGGCACTATGACGGCGGGTGAAGGAAGAAAGAGAATAACAGCCAGAAGGAAGATGGCGATCGCCAATAAACTGAAAACCATGAACAACCCCAGCAAGAACACCATCTCCAGAATGAATATACCGATTGACCTGAAGATTCGCATCCTTCGATCAGCCCTCTTCAAGCCGGAAGCTTCAATCTCATATAACGTCTCTTCCAATTCAACGCGCCAACGAAAGTAAAGTAGCCCCTTCAAGAATTAAGCTATTTCCAACTGACCTGGCTAGTGCCTATTCTCGATCAATACGATCGCTAAGCACAGAGATAGATTTTCTGTCGGAGGATCTCCACACCGTCAATTTTGGTAAGCCAAGAAACCCCATTCTTCGCGAATTATGTACTCATTCTCCAACCCGCTCGATGGCCTCCGCTCTGTTTCGCCAGCTTTTAAGATTGAAAAGAGATCAGTGGAGGTTCATCACGACATCGGGCACTTCGCCCTTCCGAGCAGGTCAGTCCACATCATCCGATAGTAGGTTGTGCATCGGATCAATTTAAGGTTTCACTGAACGTATCTGCTTGTAAACTTGATCGCGTCTACGGATAGAAGATGCGCTATTCCGTTGAAGCCACGTTGTCGACATCATACGTTCTCGATATGGGCGCGCCGAGATTGGTAAACTCTCGATCGGACGGGGCGCTATCTCAAATCTTAAATGTTCTGGCTATTCTTTCTAAAACATCCCAGAGATGGAGCAAGAAGCGACAGGATGGTCGCCAATCAGAATCTCAAGTTGCCATATGTCTTGATTTGAATGATATAGCTTGAAACTGAAAGGATGAAGACAATGTCCGAACCTGTTATCTATGAGGTTCCCACTTGGGAGCAGATCTACGAAATGTTGATTGAACTTGCCAATAGAGTCAGAAAGTCTAAATTCAAACCTGATGTTCTCCTCGGCATCTCGAGAGGAGGGTGGCCTCCTGCAAGGGTTGTATCAGACTTACTAGAGAACCCGAACATAGCAAACATGAAGATTGAATTCTACGTCGACATAGGGAGGACTTCAAAGAGGCCCGTGATTACTCAACCGATATCGGTCAATGTGCGCAAGAGGAAGGTGCTCATAATTGACGATGTTGCTGACACCGGAAGGAGCCTTAAAGTCGCAAGAAGACATCTGACGAGAAAGGGCGCTTCGCAAGTCAAGATCGCGACGATATACTGCAAGCCCCACAGCATAGTGAGACCTGACTATTACATGAAGGAGACCTCAGCGTGGGTAATATTTCCTTGGGAGAGATTTGAAGCTACCAAACTGCTCGTTCAAAGAGCAAAGAAAAACGGAAAGCCTCTAAGCTTGGTCGTCGACGAACTCAAGAAGGGAGGGCTGGATGAGAAGATAGTGAAGAGATTCGTTGAGATCATTACTGGTGAATCGTAAGGTTTGATATACAAGATTAGTGAATTCGACAGGTATCTTTTGATAACTGCAATTGAAAATGTAAAAGTAGGCAAGGTTGAAGAATTTCTTGAGGAGTTGAGAAGAAAGAGTCCGGCAACTGAAGTTCAAGCGATAAGACCGGATAGAGTTGCTGGTGCAGAACACCTCTTTTTCGCGTCCGTAAACGCGTTGAACGCTTTTAAGCAGAAAACTAACTTATGCAAAGGTTTACCCATGGAAATCCTCCTTTTTGCATCGGCTCAGAGACAGATCAAGAATGCGATTGAAATACTTGGATTGAAAGACAGCCCGAGCAGGCTTGCTTTAGTGGCGGTTTCGAAGGACAGAGGAAAACTTGAAAATCTTATGACGACGATTCTCTCTCTTACGAAGGGAAAGGAAAACGAAGGAGTTCTCGATTCTTTGTCCAAGATGAAAATAGAGGCGTTAAAGAAAGTTTACGGTATCTCCGAAAGAGAACTCGCTACGACAACCTCCATTGAGAAGGCGCTGAAAAACTCAATAATAGAAAGGATGGCGATACTTGCGACCCAGACTTAAAGAGATCTCTTCTCTCTTTCCGTAGAGAGAATGTCGTCAGGTCTTAGAACGGACACTCCTGAAAATTTGCCTAAAACCTCCACAAGTATTATTCTGTCTGGCCTCTCGAGGTTGACCTTCCTGTCTATGCGACTGGCAACTGCTTCGATAATATCTCTTCCAGATACATTCGTGTGCCTTTTCTCCACGCTGACTCGAAAGGTCTCTCCAACAGTTATCTCACGCGCGAGATCCGCTGAAACTTCCTTTATCTCTTCAATATCCGTTTGAACCACTCTCTGAACCGGGGTTACTTTCAGAGTATACCTAAATTCCCAAGGTCTCTCTTTGAGGATCGTTCTGAGTTTGTGAACCACACCCACGGGGTCAAGAATAGTTTTAGCTACGACGAGACCTATTGCTGGGGTCACGTCAACTCGAGCACCCTTATCTCCTAGTTCGCCGAGGAGGTACCATACTTCGCTGCAGGTGTTTCTCTCATTTCCCCGTGAAGTCGAAACTAGTAGGTTAAAGTCGTCCAGCAACCGTGCAACTAGCTCCTTCAGTTGAGTCATACTATAATAGGACTTACTTAGATTTGCCGACACGTTTTCTCTCAAGAAAACTGTTTAATTACCTCTTTGAAAAGTATCTTAGAAAATCTTGATCTTAACCGTATCGCAGAGGCTAAGACATGACAGAACCCGATGTTTCAGTGGTGATATCGTGCTATAATAAGAGGGAAACGATAGCTAAATCCATATGTTCTATCCTTCTTCAAGAAGGGGTTAGTTTCGAGTTAATAGTGGTGGACGACGGCTCGACCGACGGTTCAAACAGTATACTGGATGCTTTCTCAACGGACGAGAGGGTCAAGATAGTAAGAAAAGATCATAATGGCATATCTACTACGAAGAATATTGGGCTGGCCAATGCGAGAAGTGACATCATATATTTCGTTGACGGAGACTGCGTGCTTGACCAGAATTCGCTGGCGAGGCTACTGAGCTGTTTCACAAGCCCTAGAATTGGCTGCGTCGGTGGAGCAGTTAGAGCTATGAACAAGTCCAGTTCGATAGCCAACGCTATCGAGTTGATGCAGAATGAGGTTGAGAGAAAGTGGCCTTTTGGCGCCAATGTGGCGTACAGAAGGGAGGCTTTGACTAGAACTGGCGGTTTCGATGAAAGCGTTGAAGCTGGAGAGGATGTAGATCTATTCTTAAGGGTAAACAAGATGGGTTTCGATTTCGCTTACAACCCGGCTGTTGTCGCTCGGACCGTCAACCCGGAATCGTTTTCCAGCTTTCTCAATCAGCGTTTTCATTGGGGGATCGGATTTGCTCAGCTTGTAGAGAGGCACGGAGAAGTCTTAACTACGAGAATAAAGCTTTGTTTCGCTTTGACTCTACTCACCCTGTGTTCTCCAATCCTAGCGTTGCTTGATGCCAAAATGATTCTTCTTTTCTCGGGTCTCCTGGCTTTGTGTGTAGGTCGGTTCCTTCCTTCGACTGTTCGCATCGCCAAGAGAACGGGCGATAGAGGAGGGATTATGCTACTTCCTATACTCAGATTCCTCAATGGAGTTGCATATCTTGCGGGCTGGTTTCGCTGGAAAGTTTGTAAACTTTCCAGAAAGACACATTGAAGCAATTCATACTAGAATAGACTCGATCTCTTTCAGACTGATTGGTCCTACTCGCTCAACTCTGAATCTTCGATCTGCCAGGTTGATGACCGTGGATCCCTTCCCCAATGTAGTTCGGCCTCCATCCAAGATGAGATCAACTTTGTCGCCGAGCTGATTTGCAGCATCCTCAGCGGTCGCCGTCGACTTCTTTCCACTGATATTTGCGCTCGTCCCAACTAGCAGACCGCCGCACTGGCTAAGCAGTTCAAGGGCGATGGGGTGGTTCGGAACTCTAACGCCCACGGTATCGCGCCCGAAGGTAACTGTTTGAGGCAGCCGGGGTTTCCTCTTCAAGACAATCGTTAGCGGACCAGGCCAAAACTTTCTCGCGAGTTTCTCAGCCGCTTCAGTCACCTCAGCAACAATTTTCACATGTTCAATATCGGACGCCAAGATGGGGAGAGGTTTCTTTCTTTGTCCTTTCGCGTCTATCAGTCGTTTAACTGCAAGTGCGTTGAAAGGGTCGCATCCCAGACCGTAAACGGTGTCGGTTGGATATATCACTAGACCGCCGATCTTGATTACTTTAATTGCTTCTGAGATACTCGATTGGGATGCCTTCAATATGCGCAACGTCAATTCGCCTTTGATACGCCAGTTCTGAAGGATCGAACATAAGCAAGACAGGCGTGGATCGATGTAGTCACATCCTACCCTAAGATATTTTGGATGAATGCGGACGCAAATAGAAGAGCTAGACCTATCGACAGCGCCAAAGGGAGGCCTGGAAAAATCTCTCTGGTTTCAAGCATCTTGAACCCTAAGAACGCGCCGATGATTATGCCAATTGAGGTGGCGATGAAGGGAAAAACTCCGAAATTCATCATTGCGGTGCTGGAGAGCATCGAGTAGAAAACTATGTCTCCCATTCCAATCGTCAAATCACCGTAGGTGAAGACAGCGCCAACGAATTCTTCGAGCTGAGCATTCTTAGCCATTTTACCTATGGGGCCCTTGTAGACAGCAACGAAATCGTAGATCGTCAGGGCTGACAGTAAGACGATCGCGGTCAGCATAGGAACGGAAACGCCTAGAAACGTCCCTGTTAAAGCGCCTATTACTGTAACAGCGAGCATGTAACTAGCTCCTCTGGTTCTATAGATAGTGAAGATCAGGAGAGCAGTCAATACAATTGACCCGACGATTAAGGAAACATCGTAGAGAGCCTCCGGCACCTTCACGAATGAGAGAGCGATGAACCCATACCAGTTTAAGAGGATGAATGTCACGAAGATTAGTGAAAATTTAACTAGATTTCTAACGATCTTCTTGAAACCGTACTTGACTAGAAGATACATGACTGTCGCTGCAACAGCCATTAGAGCGATGAAAATAGATGCGTTTAATGTAACTCCGCTAGGAGTTTCGGGGAAGAAAGTTACGAAAGGAAGCTCAAGCTCCGACTGTTCGATCAGAAAGGCCAGTAGCCCCGTAAGCGATAGTGACCCTATTTCCGGTAGGAGGTAGATCGGGCTGACTTTGAATTTCTTGGTCAATCCAATGGTTCTCCTAAAAGGTCGTTGCGCATCTCTCACAAAACCTCGCGCTTTTCCGATCGGTGTCTGCTATGCTATTAGAGAAGAACATTATGCAGTCTGGGTTCGAGCAGTGGCCGTAGCCCATAGTATGTCCGAGCTCATGCATAGCCTCTTTAGTAATTCGTTGAATAAACAATTCGTCATCGCGATCTAAACGGTAGAATTCAGGTTTAAGCCTGAATAGTGATATCAACGCGACTTTTCCTGGGCATTGAGCTTCGCCGAAGACGAAGTTCAATCTTGGAACAAATAAGTCGAATTCAGCTACGCCTAGAATTCTGTCGGCGTCAATGTCTTCGGACAGCCTATCTAGGACTGCAAGGATCTTGGACGAGTTGTATTGCTTCCTAACACTATCATAGGCTTGATGCATCGGAGGCAGAGCTGTCTCAATCTTGCAAGTTATGTGGCCAAAGATATCCTCAAGCCGTTTGCAGAGCGACATCAAGATCTCTAGATCAACTCTGCCCAACGGAATAATCGCGATACTGGAAAAGAGCTTAGGTTTCGTACTCATCGCCAGGCCTCGGCGCTGTCGCTTCTAACCCAAGCTCCGTCGTAGCCCATGATGCCAGCTTACTGCAATTCTCTTCTGCTCCGTGAACGACAAACACTCTTGTATTCTTATCGAGCTTCGATAAAATGTCTTGAAGCTCCCGTCGCCCCACATGTGATGAGAAATCGAACTTCTCGACAAGCGCGTCAACTCTTCTTGGCTTCCCTTGCAGCATGAACTTCTTCTTTTCGAGCAGTATGCTACCAGGCGTCCCTGGAATTTGAAAACTTACTAGGAATACCGCATTCTTGCTTCTCTTAGCAATCGACTCCATATAGAAGACGGCTGCACCTCCCTTCAACATTCCAGCTGGGGAGACTATGACTGAAGGCGTCTTCACCGCGCGTCTTCGATCTTGCCACCTCTCAATCCATTCAGCTTCACGCATGGCTCTAACGAATAATTCAGGATCTCGAAGTGACTCTTTGTTGTTCATCAATAGTTCAATAGCATCTACAGCCATGCCATCAACGAAGACCGGATACTCGAAGTGATACGCCCGCAGAATGCAGAGTATCTCCTGCGAACGTCCAACGCCGAAAGCAGGGACGAGCACAGTCCCTCCGTCTTCGACGACTTCAGCGGCTTTAGATATGAAATCTCTCTCAAGTTCCTGTCTATTAGTATGGTCTTCGTCTGCGTACGTTCCCTCAATGATCAATGCATCGAGATCTCCATAGTCTTGATCTGCTGGGTTAAGGAGTCTCGTTGGGATTGTATTGAAGTCCCCTGTATACAGTATTCGATCGCCTCCACATTCCACTAGAACTTGGGAGCTTCCAGGTATGTGCCCTGCGTTGAGAAGAGTGATCTTCGCGTCGGAGACGACAAATTCGCTGCCATGCTTTGTATCTACGCAATGGTCCATCATTGTTCGAAGATCTATATACTCATAGGGAAGGTAGTATCCACTCAAATGCAGAAAGTCTTTGATTAGAAGACTGCTCAACTGGAACGTCGGTTCAACTCCGTAGAGCGGGATTCTCCCTCGAATATAGAAGAGAGGAGTCAATCCTGAATGATCTAGATGAGCATGTGAAAGGATAGCTCCATGCAGTTCCTTGGGAGATATATGCATTGGAAAACCGACTTCGTGATTCATAATGACTCCGTAGTCTAGGAGAATGTATTTCTCCTTCAGTCTAATGGCGAAAGCAGATCTTCCGACTTCTTGACATGCACCTAAGAATCGAATCTTCATTCGTTCCCTTCACCATACTGGACGCGAAGCCTCTGTCGATTTAGATGACTCTTCTATTCAACTCCGCAATTGCGTTATCCTAGAGAACTGCTCCCTTATGTTTCTCTCGTGTGTGCAAATGTTTGGCAACGATGGCATTAAAATCTTTAGTTTCCAACTGCTTCCATCGGCATGTTTTTAGGTGGAAAGAATCATCTTATTCGCTCACAATTGAAAAGCTTCCGGGTCATTTCAAATGCCAGTCTGTGTCAGAGTTCCGAGGCGCGATCTGAAACATTGCACCCTTATCACTGGGTTCCATGGCGTAGGAGAAACGGGCTACATCGCCTTGTCCTACCTCGTTCACGCTCTTAAGGCTGAACGGATAGGATTCGTCGAGGTGGCTTACCCTCCACCGTTCATCGCAGCAACTGACAAAGGGATCGCAACCCCGTTCGAGGTCTACAAGAAGAGGAATGCGGTCTTGGTCAAACTTGAATTCTCTCCGCACCGTTCAGAGGAGGCGGAGTTCGCTAAAGCTCTCGCATCGTGGACTGTCGATCAAAAGTTTAGCGATGCCATTCTGATCGGGGGTCTCGACTCGAATTTTCAAGACAGCAAGCACGAATTGAGAGTAGTCCCCACTCAAGCATATCAACAAGAATGCGAAAACTTCGATGCGCCAAGTCTTGAACCTGAACTCTTCGTGTACGGCCCCCTAGCTGTTATGCTGAGCGAGTACGAAATGCGCAATTTTCCAGCGATAGCTATTCTTCCCTACGCTTCGGCAATGAGACCGGATCCTAGAGCGGCAGCAGTTGCGATAAAGGCTATTTCTAAAGTCCACAGATTGAAAGTGGATGTTTCAGAATTGGAGAAAGATGCCAAGGAAATTGAGATTGAAATTGAGAAGAGGATGAAGCAGACTAAGAAGTCCTTGCAAGGTATGTACGGGTAGCTCATCAACCTTCCAATCTCAACTCGCAGCAAGACCCGATCAGTAGGATGTTAATGTCCAAAGAGCAAGTTTGTTCCATAAGTAAAGCTCTCGCTAGGTCTATCATATGTACGAAGCGTGTCGAGATCTATGTATGAATCCTTCAATTATCAGGATAGCTTATCAGATCTTAGGCTTCGCTTAAGTTTCTCTACGGCTTCATGCGTCCAAAATTCGATTCCAGAATATGAAACCTCAAACTTCTTTCTCGCCTCTTTGCAACCTTTCTCACAAAGATTCCTAAGTTCCTCAAAGCACGGCTCGAATCTTCCATGCATTATCACCGACTTGTACGAGCTTTTCGCGATGTAGGCCAAGACTGACTCAAAAGTATGCTCGACCGTCTTTCCATCCGGCGGAAATGGCATCTCCGTCTGCGACACTGGAAAGATATCGTCGATTTCAATAGGAACCATGCCAAAGGGGGCGGCGCAGACGCCTAAGTGCACCTCTCTCTTCTCACCTACCTCTTGAAGGATTCTTCTGATAAGACGACTCTTATGATAGGGTTTATCCTTCTGGTAAGGAACTAGAACTAGAACCTTCGCCTTCGTAGGAGGCTTGTACCTCTCTATGAGACGCTTCTTGTATCTCGTTATTTCCGGTCGAGGGAGCCCTTCATGCCCAAAATAGAAGACCCCCTTCCTTTTGGTTGACGGAGAATGTTTCTCTAAGAAGCTACTGTATAATCCCGCTCTTTTGAGAGCTTGTAATAACGAAGGATGACAATGAGCCCTCAATTCAACCAGTTCCCAGAGCCTCCCTTCCAATATGGCTTGCCGTATTCTCCTCATTTCTTCCATGCATGCGTACAGATTGTGTTCCGCTAGGAGTGCCTGTCTGAGTGTTCTATCCATCTCTCTAAGTCGACTAGGGTCCTCTCGTACGCACACTGGGCATGTACAGGGAAGATACTCTATCTCATCTAGTCTCAACGTTCCAGATTCGGTCAAGTATCTCCCTGCCCTAGCATACAGCGCATATGCGGCTGAGTCGAAGAGATCGCATCCCAAGGCCACGGTCAAAGCGAACATCGATGGATGACCTGCCCCAAAGAGATGCAAAGGCTTATTCAAGGGCAGATTCATCTTCGCTGTGACTATCATGTCCACAAGACGTTCAAACATGTACTGCTCCATTATTTGAGTTGGGCTTCCTAGAGCATAGACTGCGAAAGGACGCTTACCGATCTCTCTCGCAGACTCAGCCAGTATATCTAGATGAACTCCCCCCTGTATGGGTCCAACCCAGAGTACACCGCGCTTCTTTGTCAATTTAAGCGTCTCATCCGCTCTTCTAAGAGTCTCTTGAACCGTCCATCGCGCGTATTCACGTGTCGCTCTTAGCCCGGTTGGAATATCTAAGATGACCGCTATATCGGAGTTGATTCGTTCTTGAAATATCGCTATTTCAGATGCGCTGACTTCGACATCACCGTAAGTCAGGATCTGGTATGCTCCTGAATCAGTAGCTACTACTCCTTCAAAGTCGAGGAGGCTGTGAATGCCTCTTTTGATCGCCTCTTCTTCAAGATTCCTCTTGACAAGGTATGCATTTGTCATCACTGCCTTACATCCCATTCTTTCATAGATCTCTTTAGGGGATATCGGTTGAGTCAACGGGTTCACGACGGGAAAGAGATGTGGTGTCTCAACCATCCCACTCTTCGTCGTCAACCTACCGATTCTTCCAAGGACATCCTTCGACTCGACTTCAAACTCCATTTGACTCACTCAGTCAAGGCGCAGCCGTAAATGTTTATGTCAGTTCTGAAGTATAATGTTAGGCGGGTTCAAATAAGAATTGATAACTTCATTCGTCGAGAAACCAGAGCTTCATGATCCAATACTCGTCGAGGGGCTGCCGGGAATAGGTTTTGTTGCCAATATCGCTTGCCTTCACCTGATCAACGAACTGAAAGCGAAGAAGTTCTGTGAGATTCACTCTTCTTCTTTTCAAGCTCTGTCACTGACGGCCGACAAAGGCCTAACGAGGCCTCCAATCAACGAACTATATTATATTCACGACGAGGGCTATAGCCATGACCTAATAATTCTATTCGGCAATACTCAGGCTCTAAGTGCTCAAGGTCAGTATGAACTGTGCGACAAGATTCTCGACATAGCGGAAGGCTGTGGTAGTCGAATGGTCATCACTATAGGCGGCTTGAAGAGAGATTACGTTCCTTCTTCACCCAAGATCTACTGCACTGCAACAGATCTGGATATGCTCGAGGAAACGATGAGGCTGGGCGCAGACAAGATTCAGGGAAGAGTTTTTGGGGTTGCAGGACTCCTCTTGGGTTCAGCTAAACTTAGGGGCTTGCGCGGATTCTGCATACTCTCCGAGACGCCGGGACTATATCCTGATGCGTTAGCAGCCAAGGCAGCCTTGGAATTTCTTTCACGATATCTCGGAGTAGCTATAGATCTCTCCAGAGTGGACACAGCGGTGGAAGCTTTGAGTAGGCTTATGGGGCACCTTCTTCATGGCGATCAATTGAAAAAATCGAGACAGCCCGGACTCATTTAGCTCGTTCCTTCATAAATTCATCATAGACCTTTTGCACTCTTTCTGCTGCTGGTCCGCTTCCCTCGATAATTCCTTTCTCAGTTATCCTAATCTTGTCCATAACGACTATGACGCCGGCCTCTTCGATCGTCTTGACCATCCGAGGAAATACTCTCTCCAGCCTCTCAGCCAAGCTACGTAGATCGAAAGGCTTCTCCACGCTCAGAATCTGAAGAACAGTCTGTCCACTGAGAAAAAGCTTGTGAATGGGCTGACCAGTCTCATCTCTCGCATCGCTCAGACATATGTTCATCGTATTCGCATCAACTCCCGAAAGTATGCCAGTGTAGCTTTTTCCAGAGGCTGTTTGAACTGTAACAGTCTTTTGAAGGAGGATCGACAGTTCTTCCATAAACTTTCTTTCGGCAACTGACGCCATTCAGGTCACCAATTCTAACTATTCCAACCTGATTGTGCGCTCTCTCATTTATTATTTTGCCGAAATCGTCCGATCAAACAATTTCCCGCCATAACAATGTTCAACCTGCTCTCGCAAGCTTCTTCTTGTTTGCCGCGAGCCACAGTCTTGCTTCTCGAGAAGAATCGAACCTCGCCAAGATCCTCGCTCTAGCTATACTGAGTCTCGATTCGCAGTATGGGCAGGTTCTACTCTTCTCACTTGAGTGGGCCAAAAGAAGCTTGCCGCATTCATAACACCTCAAAATGCAATACATCATCTTCACTCTACAGCACCTCGATTTGAAAGCTCATTGAAATACTTTCCAAGTAGGTCTTGTCTTTCCAGAAGACCTAGCCAGTCGACTACCCCAACTCGCCTCTTCGATCGATTCTCCAGAACCTTCAGTGCCTCAGCCACCAAGGCAGCGGTCTTCTTTGTTGAAACATCTATCTCGCACACTCGCTTCAACCCGCAGCTATTTATGGCGTCCAATAAGCAAACATCGAGAATTTCAGCTCGAACATTTTCAGCCATCTTCCTCTCTGGGATTTTTCTCCGTCTCAATCGTCTCTTCAACTTCTCAGGGTGGCACCGGAGTACAAAGACCATGTCCAATAATTTTAATGGAACTACGTCAGCAGCAAAGTGGCCATCCAATACGACATTTCCCGAAAGGTAGTGAAGAATCCTTTTTAAAGCTCTTGCCATCTTCTTGGTATCGACTATGTAAGTTTGTCTCAGTTTGTCAAATCCGGTGGTGAACTTCTCTCGTGTGGCCAGCAAGCCCAAATCGATGTGCACCGCCCCGAGCTTCTTTGCGAGAGCTCTTGAAAACCTCGTCTTTCCCACGCCTGGGGTTCCTGTCACGACGATTAGACGCGTAGACTCTACCGCCTTAAACTCTAGTGCTCCGGGCGGGATTTTCCGCGAGAACCACTCTCGCATTTGAACCCGCGCCTATGGCTTTTGAGGCAAGCTGCCATCTCCGCAAGCCCGAGAGGCCACAATCCTTGACCGGGCTAGACGACCGGAGCACAACCTGTTAGGAACTACAGTTTTCCCATAAAGCTTTCTGTTTCTTGATAGAATTTCGAAGAACTTTAACGGAGAACTGGTACACGGTATCGGGACTGTGAACACCTGACATAGCGTATGGATCGTCCGTAAGTTCTGATCTCCATAAGCCTGGCTTCGAGGAATTTAGAAAAATCCATAGTCAATCACCAAACTGACTAGAGCCAACCCTGAATAGCAACCAAACCTCAAGAAGAGAAACTGCACAAAACACTATCCATAAACTGAAATTCGAGCTCACGCCTTCTTGATAGGCTCGATCTTCTCATCGTCAGTCGGCTAAGGTATGAATATGGTGGTTAGAAGGAACGTAAGAGTAGCTTCAGCAGCGAGCCGTAGCTTCCGCGACGCTCTCAGAATCGCTGCTATTCTTTAGAAATTATTATTCCGAGGATCTGGTCATCCTGCAGGGTCTTCTCTATCATCTTGAAATCAAGTTTCTCAACTAGTCTCACTTCAACACCTTTGGGGTTGCTTAACAAAACCAGCCTAAACTTTCCCAACGTGTAGCCCGCCTATCGCACGAAATTGCCTGTCTGGTTGTATCTTCGGACATTTAAGACTTGTGTTACCAGAAAACTAAAAGTTCCAATGCCCAACAAGGTTTTTCGGCATTCTTTTTGTCGGCGGAAGTGCCCCTGGACGCGGACGCACTTGTATAAGGATTTGTGACTGCTTGGCTCATGGAAGATGTCCGAAGGATATCTTGTCCCGCGTCTATCCCACGAATAGAGAATCAGATGGAACTCTCAATCGCCGTTAGGAATGCGCCTTTACACCAACGTCATTCAAATTCTCGAAAATTCTTATTTCTTAAGAGATATAGTTGCTCGTAGTAGTTCTGTGCCTAAGAAAGAAATTCAACCGCTATGAATATTTTTGACAGCTGGACCGAACAAATCCTCAAGAAGAGATATCTTGATAATCCTTGTCACCTTAAGGCTGACGCAAAAGTATCTCTTGTGAAAGAAAGTATGGAGCCCCGGGCGGGCTTCGAACCCGCGACCTACGGCTTTCTCAACGCTGGTGTACAAGGATCGACCGGAAACGCAGTTCCGTCCATCGCTCTACCAGGCTGAGCCACCGGGGCGTCAACTCTCGTTAAATCCGGGAAGCTATTTAAAAATGATTTGCGTAACAGATTGCACGTCTCCAGCTTGTCGTGTAGGAGTAGTGACACATGAGCGATCCTCTGAAGGAGTTTCGAGAATACCGTGAGAAGATGAATGCGAAGATTCTTGCGAGCGGCAACATTGAAATCAAACAGTTCTTTAATCTCGACACAAAGGCATACCGCCCTGGAGCATTGCCTTCAAAAACGAAGGAACTGCTCGGACTGGTAGCTTCCACCGTCTTAAGATGCAATGACTGCATAACATATCACATAATTAGATGCGTTGAAGAAGGAGTGACTGACGCTGAGTTCTTTGAAGCGTTGAACGTCGCTCTTGTCGTAGGCGGCTCCATAACAATTCCGCACCTCAGAAAAGCTGTCGAAATCCTTGAAGAATGCCGGAAGAAACAGAAGACGTAGTCCGATGCGTCTGACCACGGTTGTCAAAGCCAAGCTTTTTATCAAGATTCTCTCATGTTTCAATCTGGCCGGGGTGGCTCAGCTGTGGTTAGATGCTCGATAAGAGCAGAGTGTAGCGCTGGACTCATAGACGCCTTCAGGCCTTGAGAGATCCAGAGGCCACGGGTTCGACTGGAAACCGAGAATCCCGTCCCCGGCACCTCTGACTTCTTTCTTTCCAAAACTTCAACGGTTCCGTCTCTCATTTCTACTCAAACGTAGTCTCAAGCCAGTCCGAGATCTATCCTTCCGCTTCTATCTGCTCAAGCCGTTCCATAGCTCTCAGAACCTCTTCACGGATCTCTTCAAGCTTCTGCTCTGCCTTGCTCTTAGGTCTCTCCTTAGGCTGAGTCTTCTCTTTAGCCGCCGCTACTGCTCCCGAAGCATTTGGAGTCTTAGCCGTCTCGGTTTCTGACGGTGCTGAAACCTCAGGCTTCTGCTCTTCAGCCTGCGACGGGGGCAATCCGAGAGCTGGACGGAGCGCATTTATCTTTGAATCGATTTCACTTATCTTCGCCGAGAAATTCTTCAAAAGATCCTCTCTAGCTTTCTCCAATTCATAGAGGTCTATGATCTTCTGCGCTCCCGCGATCTTCTGCTCCAGCCTCTTCAAATCATCCTTGTATCTTCCTAGAAGCTGATTTCTTTCGTTCTCAGTTAAGATTCCTTTTGCTTCCGCCTCGTAAATAGTTGTCAAGGCAGCGCTTACTATATCTCTCTCAATTGAGAGGAGCTTCAGATCTTCCCGAGCCCTCTGTAGATCAGCATCAGCGACAGTCCTCTTTCCCGAAGGAAACGTCGCGCCCCCAGTTTGAGGTTTAGCTTCCGATCGCCTGCTCTTCTTCCAGAAGAAAGAGAAAAAACGTTCAGGAATGACAGTGTACGCAAAGAGAAAAGGCAAGGCGTCGTAATGAGGCACTCGGGTCTTCCCTCTGGTTCAAGCTCTATCTGAATACAATCTATATAAATAGGTTATGTGAATCGGAACATCTTGAACGTATTCCAACCCATGCAGTATCAAAAGAAAGTTGGACAATAGAATTCGAAACTTGTGATTCAGCTATTCCGCGACCTTCTTCAATCCTTGCGGATAACGACGTTCCGCCAATTCCCTGTAGTAGTTCTTGTATTTCATCCATTGCTGCTTATACTCATCATCTACTTCGCCTATCATCTTCGCTGGAATTCCAACGCATATCTTTTGGCTAGGGATCTGCATCCTGCTGGTAACGACCGCGCCTTCACCTACCACTCCCCATTCTCCCACCTTAGCGAAGTCGCTTACCACAGCCCCCATCCCGATCACGGCGTAGTTCTCGATTTTAGCGGTGTGAATTATCGCCCCGTGACCGACGGTAACGTAATCACCGATTACGCAAATGTCGCTTGGTCGAGCATGCACTACGCAGTTCTCTTGGATTGATGTATAGCTACCTATTGTAACAGTGCCGTAGTCTCCCTTGATCCTCGCGCCAGGTCCAATGAAGCATCCTTCGCCTATTGTGACATCTCCTATCACGTCGGCAGAATGGCTGACATACGATGTCTTTCCAATCGAAGGGGTTTTTCCTTCGAACGCGAATGCTGGCAACTTAATCATCAGATGAATCTCAAGGATGAAGCTATATAAGAAATCATATTGCAGAGAATGCAAAGCTAGAAGCGACTTGGAGCCCCGGGCGGGCTTCGAACCCGCGACCTTTGACTGATTGGGCTTTCCTCACATACCAAGCCAACGCTTTAGCCTACGTGAATAGCGTTAGATTCACGTATCTAACCAGGCTGAGCTACCGGGGCTCAGTTACATAAGCTGGAACAGCATATTATATGCGTTGTCCTGTAATTGACAGGAATGAAGAGTCGAATTCCAGGGGTTCTCCGTTCAAACGCCCATCGCACCATTAATGCGAGGGAAGATTGACAAAGTAAGCGTGATCTTGTTCAAGCCTCTTAAGGAGAAGAATACTAATTTACAAGGATGAAACATTGGAAAGCCAGAAACATGATTGAACCCGAGTTTACAGATTCAATTCCACCTTTCAGAGTTGAGAAAGGCTTAAGAATTGGCCGATTGGTAAACTACTATTCAAACAAGATACAATAAGGGAGGAGAAAGAATAGTGGTGAAGAGATGTATTTCATGCGGAGCCGACAATAGAGACGACGCAACCTTCTGCTCAAGCTGCGGAACATCATTTCCTGCTGCAGCAGTCAAACCGATTCCATCAGTTAAAGTCGTAACACCAGTAGCCCCTCCAGGCGCAGCAATCCGCGTCCCGCCACCGGGAATGTGCTTCTATCACCCAAACCTCCCAGCGGTCTATGTATGCAATAGATGTGGACGAGCGATATGCAGAGACGATGCAAAGATGTATGCTGACCTAGTTCTATGTCCACAGTGCTATGCAGGAGTAGTTCCACTGGGAGTAGTTCCAGAAGCCATGCCTGCCATGGCTCCAATGCCCGCCCCAGCGCCAATGGGACTTATGCCACCGTTTATGCCACCGAGACCCAGAGCGATATGGGGCTTCATCTTCTTGCTGGCATCTTCGGTACTGGTGATGATCAACGGCTTCTTCGTCTTCTACGGACTCGGAATCAACGCAGCCTGGGTCATATACTTTGGCTTGCCATATATGTTGGTGGCAACATGGGGCGCACCGACAGTAGGCATGCTTGCAATAGGTCTCGGAGTTGTTCTAGGTCTCTGCTTGTTGCTAGCGGCATTCCTAACGTACGTGGGCTACGAAACCTTCGGAGGAATAATAGGTTTCATTTGTACACTCTTGAGCATAGTGATCGGCGGAGGATTCCTCGCAGGCGTAGGTCTCGGCTTAATCGGTGGAATTCTGGCCATACTGAGGAAGTAGATTTAATAAACTTCCTTCCTTTCTTTTATTAAGCTGATAGCATCGGTGAATTTGATGTTCTACGTAAGCATCTCGAAAGACGCATTGGAAAAAGTGGTCGGTCACGCGAAGAGCACGCCGAATCAGCAAGTGGTAGGCGTCTTGATAGGTAAGATGAGCGATCAAACCATTGTCGTGGATGATGCGGTCAGCGGAGAGATCGAAGCTGAACCTGGAAAAGCGACCTTACGTGGAGAAGCGATCGCAAAGATCGCAGACGACATAATAAGCAAGAAAATAGCGGGAAATGTCGTCGGATGGTATCACTCTCACCCAGGTTATGGGATATTTATGTCCGATATAGACATCTCAACTCAAGCTAGGCTTCAACAGTTCTCATCCTATATAGTCGCGTTGGTAGTGGACCCATCGACGGGAGACAAAGGCTTCTTCACGCTCGACCCGGAGATTGGAAATGTCTTACGCTTTGGCGACAGTTTCGTTAATATATACGCTCCTGGTGAGGAAGCTGTACCAGCGAAGTTGAAAGTCCCGCCAACGCCACCCACGCCGGAAAAGATATATCCGTACCGAGTCTACGCGAGACCATTCGCAAGACCTACCCCTCAAAGACCGATAGGCTACATAGTAGCGGTTGCCGCTCTAATCGTAGCTCTACTTGTCACATCAGCGTTTTTCGGCATGACCTTGCTTCAAAGGCCGCCTGAGATCTTTCACACACCAGCGACGACAAGAGTTGCACCCGGCACTTCCATCCCGGTCAACGTAACAGTTTACACAGGCGGTCTGGGCGTGAAAAATGCTACTGTATACTATAAGCCTCTATCAGCCAGCTCTTGGAAATCGGTTGCGATGAAACTGGATCAAGCGAAACTTGTGTACTATGCAACTATACCCGCTGGAGACATTACGCAAGATCTCGTCTACTTCATTGAAGCAAGAGATTACTATAATCGCTTCTCCTACACTCGATCATACGCAGTTGCTGTACAAGACTTTGCAATCGAATCTTCAGCTGCCAGCCTTTCGATGTACGTCGAAAGCACGAGTGGAAGTACGATAACTGTCAAATCGTTGGTCGATTTCAACTCAGAGGTGTCGCTTAGTGTGTCGGGGGCTCCATCTGGTGTGACTGCAGCTTTTTCGAAGACGGAGATAACGCCCCCGAAGAACGGATCAGCGATCTCTTCACTATCAATAACTGTGTCGTCGACAGCGCCCTCTGGAATCTACACTTTAACAATCTCAGGCGCAAGCGGCATTATAACGCATTCAACTAAGCTCTCGCTGACAATCCTTAAGCGACCGGACTTCAGCATAACAGCTCAACCAGCCTCTGCAAGCATTAAGCAGAAAGAGAGTGCGGAGTACGAGATTACATTGACCCCTATGTATGGAACAATCGATGAAGTCTCACTTAACGTCACGGGACTTCCTGCTAAAGCAACCTATCAGTTCTTGGTAGCTGGGAATCAAACGTCGCTCGGCGGGCCTCTCAAGCTGGTTTTCGAAGTTTCAACAACATCCAAGAGTAAAGTTGGGCAATACACCATTACAATAACTGTCACAGGCGGAGGGAGAACGCACTCAATAACCTTAACGCTCGAAATCAAACCTTGATTCTAGATTCGGTAAAGAATATATGGGGTTAACCCACGTATTTGGAGGTGAGTGGTAAACGATGAAACTGTTCATACAAGCGCCGATAGGGCCTCAGACAGGTCTAGCTGAGATAGATGTTTTGCCGGACCATACTATAGGCGAGATCAAACAGCAGGTCTGCACGTCGTTCGGTGTGGATCAGACCACGGTCGCATTGATGTATGGAGGAGTCCTTCTGGACGACAGTATGACCGTGGCTAGAGCTGGAATCCCAGATAATGCGCAGCTGGCCTTAATGCCATACAATATCATCGGCGGTCAAAACTAGTGAATGTATCGAACCTCTACAAGGAGAAGTCATTTCTCAATCATCAGTTTCCTACAGTTACAGGACTGAATGAACCGCCCACCTTGTATGAGGGTATGCTTCGATGTGAAAAAGGAGAAGTTAAGGAGCTAGCTGAAAAGGCCGTATGGCCCTTCACAGAATACGTAAATTGGCATCGCTTCAGGATGACGCTACCTGACGAATACCCTCTCAAACCCCCGGTCGTGACTTGGCTGTCAGAGATCTCTCATCCCAATATCGTACCTAACATTCCTGGAGCGGTCTGCATATCCATCGTAGGAGAAAACTGGAGGCCAGACCTCAAACTCGTTTCAGTTGTTAACGCTCTCTACTACCTCCTGTCGGATCCGAATCCGAACAACGTCTTCAACTATCCGAAAGCTCTTGAAGCGGCGAAAGTGTGCAGGAAATATGGTTTTCCAAAGAAAGGTTTGGAGAAGAAACCGAATGTGGCAGAAGACATCGTTCGGTTCAATGTGATTCCTGTACCAAGAATGCCTCAACCGCATAAACCGCTAAAACCCACGGACGTAGTTCGTTTCAAGATCAGACACAATGCACAGAGCCACTCCAGAAGGCCGCTGCATCAAAATGAAGAGGCAAATCGATGAAAATTAAGGCGCACATACCTTCTGTGGAAGAACACGAAGTATACATTCCGAAGGATTTGAAGATTAAGAAACTGAAACAGACGATCTGTCGACGACTCAAGATAGAGCCTGAATTTACGAGACTTCTTCTAGATGGAAAACCGCTGAATGAAGAAAAGAGACTGAGCCAGTTCGACGTAAGATCAAAGAAGATCGAAGTAGACTACCTTTGGGCGCGCCATTTAATCCTATGGGGAAAGAGAGGTCAAGCCAAGATTAGAAATTCGAAAGCCCTGATCGCTGGCGCGGGCGCTCTTGGAAATGAAATTGCCAAGAACTTGGCAATGCTCGGAGTGATGCGCCTTATCATCGTCGACTACGATGTCGTTGAACTCTCAAATATCAGCCGAATGATATTCTTCGATCGATCAGACGCAGGGAAACCTAAGGCCAAAGTTTTAGCCCAAAAGCTCTATAGAAAATTTCCTAATACGGAGATCGTCGCTTACGACTGCGCTCTTGAGGACATACCGCTGGGCACATTCCTTGAATCCGACGTGATCATATGTGGACTTGATAATGTCATGTCGAGAATTTTCCTAACATCTATTTCGAGGAAATATTCGATCCCTATGGTCGACGGAGGCATCGCTGGCTACCAAGCTAGGGTTCAAGTTTACACTCCGCCAGATGCTCCTTGCCCCGTATGCCCGCTACCTTCGAGCCAGTACGCACAGTTAATCGGGCTTAGAAATCCTTGCGATGCACCAGTCGAGGAGGCGAAGACGCCGTCATTACCGACGAGCATTTCCTTCGTGTCATCAATACAGACGCAGGAAGCTCTGAAGCTCATCTTAGGATATAAAGACTTCATCGAAAGCAAGACATGGCCTCAATATGTTGGAGAACCTTTGAAGGGCATCCTAATAGCAGACCTAAAGTACAACAGGTATTCCAACCTCAACCTCCGCAGAAATGAAACTTGCATTGTCTGCGGGAAGGAAGGCGTGGGGAAAGACGTAGTTCAGAAGATAGAGATCCCGTTCAAGTCACTGAGAAACTCAACCAGCAGACTATGGAAACTCGTTTCAAGACAGCTAGATGAAGACGTCGAAGAGCTTCAGTTATTCAAAATCACTGCGGATGAACCGGTCAAGATTAACTACGGAACAAAATTGGGCGTTTACGGCATGGGAATAGATGACGTAGTTCAGGCTATCTTTAAAAAGAAGCCAGATGAATATGAAGAAGCAATCGTGAGACTTCTGTAGGAGGAGGAAATCTATGGTAAACTGCTTAAAATGCGGCAAAGAGAGCTCAGATATGGCAAAATTCTGCTACAGTTGCGGGACTCCTATAATATCGATCGCGACGCCTCCTACGATTAGGCCTCTGCCAGCAGTGAAAGTGATTACCCCCACTGGAGCCGCTGCTTCGGCGGTTGCACCTACAATGAGAGCGCCTGTACGTGTTCCAGCAGTTGGAATGTGCTTCTACCACTCAAACCTCCCAGCTGCCTACGTGTGCAATCGATGCGGACGAGCCATATGCAGAAGTTGTGGGAAATCTTACATGCAAGTCGTCTTCTGTCCACAATGCTACGCGGGCATCGTTCCGGTTGCAACCTACACATGGACTGGTCGAAGAGAGCCATATTAGCTTCTCTTTCGATTCCTCCGCACAAATTCACAAAAGAACAGGATATGCATCCGTCCGCTAGTTCGGCTTAGCTTTCTCCGCGCCTTCATCATGTTCCAATTTCCCAGACTTCTTCAATCTTTCAGTGGCTGCCTGCAATTCCTCTACAGAGACTTTGAGATCCTTTGAGGCTTCTGTCCAAGATATTACTCCACCATGATCAGCTATGTAGTTGTAGACCTTCTCGTCCAGAGTCGTAGGAGGCATCGCGACGGTTGTGACTCTGACCTCTCCTTCTCGAACGCTCTTTCCACATATAGGGCAGAAAGCATCTGTTCCAGATATCTCAGCGCCACAGTATTTGCAGTATTCAACTCCCGCCTTCACAGGCTTCCGCTCGACCGGAGGCTTCCGTACTTTTCTTCTAGACCTTAAAAAGAAAACGATAAGGGTGACAAATCCAGCAATAATGAGTATCGACAGCGTAGCGATCGCGAAGAGATCGACTACTGAGAGGCCTACAGAACTCTGGGCCTCCTTGTAGGCGGAATCCCCATTGTAACTAGCTTCAAAGATCGCGCTACTCATAATTCCAGAAACATTAAGCGTATAGCTTAAAGAAGCCTTTCCGTTCTTATCGGTTGTCGCAGATCCTATCTTGATCCTGCCTTCACCAGATCTCAAGTAAAAGTCTATGACCGCGCCTTCGATCGGATTGCCCTTCGAATCCTTGAAAGTCACACTCAATAATATTGGGCTACCCTTGAAGGCAATCCCTTGTGAGGTCAGTGTCAACGTTGTCTTCATCGGGCTAACTAACAGCGACTTGGAAATCGAACTCCGATCGTAATTCTTAGTTCCCTCATATACAACATTAATTATCAGGTTCCCCTTTCTATCGGGTGTGTATTTCGCAGTCGCTTTACCGTTCTGTTCAGTGGTGACATCTCCGATTATCGTCGAGTTCGCTTCAACTCTTAGTACTTGATTTTCAACTGCCCTACCGGTCTCATCAGCCAATGTGATGTTTATCAAGATTTGATCGCCGACGGTAGCAGTACTGGGAATATCCAAGGAGATGGTTGTTGAGAGGCGCCCAACAGTGAGGCTGGTCACGTTCGAGCAAGCTTCGTAACGCGAAGATCCGGTGTACGTTGCCTTAACTTGGAACTGCCCGGCTTCTTCAACTTTCAATTCATAAAAAGCGTTTCCAGATTCGTCTGTAAGGCTTGACCCCAATAGATTTGAATCCAAGGAGAAATTGATCTGTTCGTTCCTCAGAGGATCTCCGTCACTGCTTGACAAGCTTGCCGTTATCTTCACTGCCTCTCCTACTTTGACAGCGTTCGGATTGACGCTTAGATAGATTCTCGTCTTTTGTTTGACGACGTTAACAGGAGCGGGCTTTGTTTCAACGTGATGCCCTCCCTTGAAGTCATCGTATTCTACCTTGAAAGTCAGTGTATATTGGCTTGGGCTCAAGGTTTCAGGAGCTTTTAGCAAGAAGCTCGTGGTTCTAGACTCCCCTTTAGGGATGTCGCCGAGAGCCTGAGAAGGGGGGTTTACCTCCATACCCATTGGATTCGCGATCGAAACGATTGTATTCCGCATGTAGTCGTTTCCCCCATTGGTGAAGGAGATGGTTAGAGAGGTAGGACTCGCACCTCCTACTGGAATATTTGGTGAGAGAGGATACCAGTTCGATACGAAGAGTTTGACAACCACAACTGTGTAAGTTGTTATGTCCTGAAGCGTCTGACTCGGGCTCGAATACAACTCAGCTCTGAGACCGTATGTCTTCGGTCCCTCCCAGTTGGGTATCGTCACTTGACGTTGCGCCGTACCTCCGGTTGCGCAAGGCCATGCTTGTGCCAGAGGTTCACCATAGATGATAGCTCCATCCCGAATTATCCTCAGAAAGAAAAGTGTTTCCGCTGGGTTTCCGTTGGAAATCGTGAATACAAAAACCTCCGAGTCTCCATCATAGATTTTCGGAGTGTACGACGGTGGGCCGAGGAACGTCGCAGTTTGAGCAAATGTGCACGGTACATGGATGAGAAACCCCATGCCGATAAGAATCAAACAAGCACTTAATATGACCCAGAGCCGCAGAGTTCTCAAATAAACTCTCCTTTTTGCTTTGACGTAGCTCAATGATTTGTTATGCGATGAATCTTAAAAACCATTCATCTTGAAATTGTTTCCTTCCCTTTGAGAATGAAGTTTTATGTAGAGAATTCTAGGTCTGGAAGCTCAAATGGTTGGACGATTAAATATCACGTTGCAAACGGTTGCGGAGCGGCCAAGAGAGGTGGAGGGGGCCTATAGTAATGGGATCCGAACGCCACTATACAACCTATCCAAGCCAAAATGAAGCCGTAAGACGGACCAAAGGTCACCAAAAGATATGTCGGCCTCTCAAAGATAATTATGGCCCAAAGGACTGTTGGAGGGAGAAGCCCGAGAAAACTGAGAGCACCACCCACTACTCCGTTCACAAAACAGACTACTCCACCCGCAACCAAGAAGATTAGCGTCACCGTTGCGATGAGAGAAAGAACCCAGTATTCATTCGCTTGAGAATAGAAGATGAACGTCAGCAGGTTGAACTGGCTGTCTGACATCGTGAGAAATGGAAGAAATGGAGAAGCGATGAGCATCATCCCCGCCAATATAGCGATAGGATTGATCCTCATCAGGCTTAACCTCAGGAAATATGAAATAGTTTAACGTTGAGATGCATTTTAAGCCTTACTCAGGCTACCCCGATGCGATGCACGAGTGGAAAGAGTTACTATGGTGAGAAGAGGATACATATACACGTCGGTCATCGTAGGGGAGGAATATGGTATCAACTCCTTACACTAAGGGACGTTCACGCGAGTACCGGGTGCTCAGGATACTTCGTGAAGATGGATGGCTTTGCAGTCGGAGTGCTGCTTCTCACGGGCCAGTAGATGTTTTCGCTGGGAGGAAAGGCGAAAGACTGATTATACAGGTGAAAAGCGGGAAGGCTAGAATCTCACTGAAGGACAGGGAGACACTGAAGGCTTGGGCTCAAGCATACGGTGCTAGAGCGGAGGTTTGGCATTTCAAGAAAGGAGGCAAAGTTGAGAAAGAGTTGATTTACGACGGAGAACGCGTCTTTGAAGCTCTTGGCGTCGAAGAGAGTGCGCAATACAAGCTTTAAACAGTCGGGTCAGCAGCTCATCTGAAACAGTCAGCCTCAAGGGTGAACAGCTTGGATTTCTCGGAGTGGTGGATTCTAGGACTTGGTGAATTGAGCGTTCTCTTTCTGTTACTTGCTGTCTGTTTCATAGTGAGTCACCACTATATTAGAGCAGAGACAGCGGTTTACGCAATGCGTACCGAGCTTGATCCCAACTATCTCGACTTGAATGAATTAGATGTGACATCTATGGAGTACAATAGTCTCTATGCACCTGTAGTGAGAATTCGCAGAAGATTCGAGTTTTGGAGTCGTCTAGCAACCAGACTGTACGTAGCTTTGGTCGTTTCTTCCGCAGTGATCTACATAGTATCCAGGTTTCCTTTATCTTCACCGAGCCCATTCTGGTTTATAGTTCTACTCCAAGCTTACGCCTTCGCTGGAGCATATCTTACCTATAAGACTTGGAGAAAGACGAAAGACTAGCGAGCTAGAAGACGCTCTCTCTCGGGAAGACCTCTATTCCATTCTCTCCGATCTTGTAAGGTCTAGGCTGTGTGTCTATGGGTGTCTCCCTCATCTTTTCTACTTGAACAGCCCGGACTAGCGATCTCCCAACTTGGATAGTTTGTAGAACTATGACACCGTGCGCCAAATATTCCTCTAGTTGAATGCTCCTCTCGAAGCCGGCAGGCGTTACGGCTGTGGCTCTCAACTCAAGAGTTAGGATAGATGTTGCCCCTGTGCCAATCAGCGCTTCGATCAGGTCTAGAATTGCAGTTCGCCTCTGAATCACCTCGGGATACTGGAAGACGAGCGAAGCTATGGGGTCAACCACGATCCTTCTCGCGTCCAGAGCTTGGGTGCTCGATTTTATGCCCTCGATCAGGCTGATCATGGAGAATTCTCTCTTCCCGATCGTAAGCTTCCCTATCTTGACCTCGCCCGGAATATGCCTTATCGGCGAAGCGTCGAGGAACATGAACTTCCTCTGTTTTTCGAGTTCTTCCAAGTTCCAGCCGAGGGTCATCATTTCTCCATAGAAGTGAGTCTTGCTCTCGTCCAAGCTGACGAAGAGGCCGTTCTCTCCGTAGTTCTTTATTCCGTTTACAAGGAATTGTGTTGTAAGGATTGTCTTGCCACTTCCCGGCCCTCCTACGATGAGAACCACTCTTCCTTTTGGAAATCCTCCGTTCAGCATCTCGTCGAATCCGGATATGCCTGTTGGCGTTCTCGCGATACGTGACAAGGTCTCCTGACCTCACTTCTTAACGTAATTCAAGAATATAACAAGTTTCATACTTAAAAATGACGTATTGATAGCGCTTTCTTGAGGGAACCTAGAATCCTCTTCCTTCTTGGGCTATCCCATCTTGGCCTTCTTGACCCCCTTCGCTATCAATATTCCGATCGCAGCTTTGCGTCCAGCTAGCGACACACCGCAGCATTTGCTTCTCGCAGGCAATACTTCAATTGCTTTTAGGTGAGCCTCTCTAAACCATTCTTCAAGTTCGAGTGACCCAAACCCGAGCCATATGTCAGCCATCTCTGTCTTCAACCATTCTTCACCGTGCTCCTCAAGGTCTGATAAGACTAGGCGTCCATTTATTTTCAGTATCCTCGCCATCTCCCTTATCGCCGACTTTGGTTCAGGGCAGTGGTGCAGTATCATATTCCCTATCACTGCGTCTGCAATTTCGTCTTCCAAAGGAATATTCTCTGCGTCACCTATCTTGAATAACACTTTTCCCTTATTGGCTGTTTTGGCAACGTTCTCATCCGCTTTCTCCAGCATTTCTTCAGATAGGTCTATTCCTATGACTTTGCCTTTCCTTCCCACAGCCTTGGCGGCTTCAGAAGTGACGAAACCTGTGCCGCACCCAACGTCGACGACCGTATCTCCAGGTTTAATCTCTGCCTTCCGCACTATCATTAGTCCTAGCTTTGTGTCAAAGAATTCTCTTCGCATCTCATCCCATCTCTCAGCAGTTCGCTTGAAGTAGTCTTTCACTATCTGTTTTCTCTGACAGCAGTTTTCCATTCTTTCACCTTGTTAGATGCAGAGAGGCCGACTGCAGGTATTTATGGATTGTCGATCACATCTTAAGCGTTCCATATTCTTTTATTAAGTAGATTTCGATAACTCGATTCAGACGCGATATCGCGTTTGAGCGAACATGAACTTCTGTTCCAAGTGCGGAAGAAAGTTGGAAGTTGACGACCCACTGTTGGAAATCGAGGGCAGACGATACTGTCAGGAATGCTATCAAGTCGCAAAGAAGCTGGAAATCAAGCAGGTCAGGGAGAGAATCGGGATGATGACTGAGGAAGAATTGAAGAGAATTGTTTCAGACGTTGAGAAGAGGCTGATTGCTCTTGAGCGAGAGGTTGAGTGGAATAGACCTACTTCCGAAGCATTCACGAGAATCCTAAGGTTTTCGGTAGAACAGAATAGAGCTGTAATGGCGCAGAACGAGTTGATCTTGCGTGAACTCAAGAAGCTCGCGGAAACCCCGGTTAAGCGTTGAAGCCCATGTACTTGAAGAACGCGTGAAGATGGAAGCTTTGGGAAAGAACCAAGTATTCACAGATCCAAATCTTGATGCTTAGCCGCAATGAATTTTGAATGAGTCTCATAATGAACTTGAAGAGGAGATGAATCTTGAAGTCGAAGGTCTCTGTGACAAGGGGAATTCCCACACCGAGGCCTGAGATAGCAGCGGAGTATTGTGAGGTCGACATATTTCTTGGAGAATAGCCTTACGAAAGGAGAAGATTTTAAAAGGTGTTGAATGCCAAGCCACTGCCTCAGGCGAAGAAGATCTAACTGGATATCAAACGTTTAAGTTTTCGAAACGCATATGAAATCTTCAGGCGCAAAAAATGGGACTTATCTCAGATAAGCATAAGGAACGCTTGAAGCAAGAATTTGAGAATAGCCTAGTAGATGAGGTAAGGCTCGCAGTCTTCACGCAAGAGACTGAGTGTATGTTCTGCAGGGAGGCAAGAGAATTAGTTCAAGAGGTAGCTGCGATTTCAAACAAGCTGAAAGTAGATGTATACGACTTCGTCAAAGACGCCAATAAGGCTGAAGAATATGGAATAGATAAGGTTCCAGCGATCATAGTTTCTAGCAGAAAACCCTACGGGATCAGGTTCTACGGAGTTCCAGCAGGGTATGAGTTCAAGCCGTTTACAAATGACATAATTAACGCTTCCAAAGGAACTACCACTCTCTCAGAGGCAACTAAGGAAAGACTGAAGTCAATAGATAAACCTGTTCACATTCAAGTGTTTGTAACACCAACCTGTCCATACTGTCCTTCTGCTACAGGCCTAGCGCATCAATTTGCTATCGAAAGCAATTTCGTTAAGTCAGATATGGTAGAAGTAACGGAGTTCCCTCACCTCGCTCAAAAATACGCTGTAATGAGCGTGCCGAAGATAGTGATAAACGAGACCGTGCAGTTCGTGGGAGCCCTTCCGGAAGATCACTTCATTCAACATGTCTTGCTCGCGGTGAAGCCCTCGAAGATATATATCTGACAAGTTCTCGCTCGAGGCACGGTAACTCTTCAAAATCGAAATACGTATTGATAAGTATCGTTTAACGCTTTCATCAGCATGACGGTGAGCCGTTTCAATACGTTAGGCCGTGATCGAAAATGAATCATTTCATGTACAAAGAAATCCTTGAGCAACCGACTACGCTTAGCGCCACACTTGATTTGGCTAAACGAAGGCTTCCGTCTCTAATTGAGCAAATTCGCGAGAGAGGCCTTCAGCACATATTTCTGACAGGATGCGGAACATCTTATTATGCCGCGCTGATGGGCGAGTTCTACTTGGAGAGGATAGCTGAAATACAGTCCAGAGCATTTCCTTCTTCTGAATTCACATATTGCTTCCCTAGGCGAAATGCATCAAGATGTCTGCTTATCGTTGCATCACGATCCGGTGAAACAACTGAAGCCGTCCAAGCATTAAAAGAAGCGAAGAAACGAGGCGCTGTCACATTTGCAATCTCGAACAACCCTGCCAGTTCGCTTGTGGAAGCAGCTGACCATGCGTTCCAGCTCGGAGTTGGTGAAGAAAATAGCATAGTTATGACAAAGACCTTCAGTTCCCTCGTCTTCACTCTGCAGCTAATGAGTCTCGAATTCCGTGGGAACCAGCGGAATGAAGAGATTGCGAAGATAAGAGAGCAGCTCCATAAGATTCCGAGGCTTGCCAGCTCTTTAGTTGGAAAGTTCCGCGACGAAGCGGAGGGATTCGCTAAGAAATATTTGGGTCTTTCCCGGTTTATCTATCTCGGGTCGGGTCCCAACTATCCGATATGTCTAGAAGCTGGTCTGAAACTTAGGGAGACATCGTACGTTCCTGTTGAGGTCTTTCACACACTTGAGTTTAGACATGGCCCTATAGCTGGCGCCGACGAGAACGTTCTGGTCATAGCTGTCTTGACGAGAAGTGAAACGACCGACAAACATTTGAAAGTTCTTAGGGAGATTAGAGAGAGGAATACCCCAGTGTTGGCGATTTCAAATGTCGCCGCTGCGAGAAATCAAGTTGATGGAGTTGTGGATGTCCCGAATGAGTTGGATGAATTATCGTTACCTCTTTTGAATTTGATGCCACTCCAGCTTTTCGCCTATTTCTATAGCGCAAGCAAAGGCTTGAACCCAGATAGACCGCGAAGTCTTGCAAGATTTGTCAAGCTCGACTAACGCAAGTGAACCGACAATTGTAGTTTGTGGCGGATATGGCGTCTCGAAGCGATCTGGTTGTTGTAGGAGAGGTTGGCGTAGATGTAATACTTCTAGGAGTCTCCAAGATCCCTAAGAACTGGTCAGACGTAGAGCTTGTTGAAGGGGGCGTTCTCCTCCCAGCAGGTTCAGCCGGCTACGTCGCCCAATGTTTCTCAAAGCTTGGCGGTTCATGTAGACTCGTTGGAAAAATCGGCGATGACGATCTGGGGAGGTATCTTGTTCGGCAGTTCAAGAAATATGGAGTTGATGTCAATTTTCTGAAGATAAGCTCCGATGAAGAGACGGAGATAACAGTCATCTTGATCTTTAAGGATCGGGAGAAAATACAATTCATCACGAAAATCCCGCCGCTAACGTCAAAAGATGTTAATCTCAGTTGTCTCGAAGGAGCTAGGGCACTTCACTTCGCAGGCTACCTATTAATGCCTGAACTTTGGGGTGATGCTAGCGAACGACTGGCCAGACGCGCAAAAGCTGATGGACTTTTCGTTTCACTGAATACGCAGATGTGCCCAA
>Ga0315314_1000433_pt1 | contig 46714 bp, 38 predicted proteins | sample TDP9_MG_FD_203631 | JGI IMG/M metagenome (GOLD analysis project Ga0315314, IMG submission 203631) | Freshwater sediment microbial communities from Lake Towuti, South Sulawesi, Indonesia - TDP9 | ecosystem: Environmental > Aquatic > Freshwater > Lake > Sediment | place: Indonesia: South Sulawesi... | reverse complement strand
CTCGCTCTACCGATTGAGCTATCGGGGAACAATCAGCTCAAAAACTCAAAGTTCTTCAGATACTTAACTTGTCTTTGCTTATCTTTCTTTACAGAATACCCAATTATGGCTCACCTTATAACTCTTAGCGGTTAATCCGTCAGTTCTGCCGGACTCGCTCTACCGATTGAGCTATCGGGGAATAGCAAACTGCAAATCAATACATCGGCTTCCAGAACCGTTTTTCATATAAGTTTTAAGATATTATCTGAAATTTAGCAATTTTGTCAAACTCAATTGTCGTTCGTTGAATGATTTTTCACAACAGATTCTACCCACGCACGCAGACTAATACCTGCTTGTGCAGCGCATTCGAGCAGATTTTTGTGGCGAACAAGGCCGCCGGGATTACCGGCTATCGAACAATATGTAAGGTTATACCACAAACAGGCGGCAAGCCATTCTTTCACAGGAGTCCTTTCCTCACCAAGATAGGCGTAAACACGAAGTATCTCGTTTTTTGGGTCGAAGCCAAGGTCTATATGCCCTAAATTTAGGAGGAGAAACTGCATCGGCAAACCTAACAGCCACTTATCCAATCCCAGCACATAACCGAACAGCAGCCGTCCGAGCCTTTCCCTCTCCGTACCATCCCTGCGGGTCGGGATACGCAATTCGCCGGTTCCAATACCGTGAATCCAGCTTTCGATGTAACGAAATGTGCTATGATGACAATCGGACAAAGTATGCACGCCAGAGGCAATAGCACAACAAGCTTTATACAACTCTTTTTTTCGGGAATCCTCAAAGCTCTTGAGGTTTTCCAAATATTCCGGTTTCCACTGGGGATATACCTGCGGCAGACCAGCTTTCTTTGATATTTCCATATCGAGATTAGCTCCTCGCCCGCCCTTTTCAAAAAGTTCCTTCACGAATCTCTCTACCTGTTGCATTTTTGAAGCATCCGAAAATTGAGAGCAGGGTACTGTATCGCTGGTCTTTGAAAAATATTCAATAGTAAGAAGCATCCGTTTCATCATCAAATTCTGTAATTCTGTTAACTCCGACAACGGCCCAAGCCATACATAAGTGCGGTCAATAAATCCTGCGGCGAAGGGAAATTGCTCGACAAAATCTTCTTTGGGCTTGCCTGCAAGATAACCCTTTAACACAGTGTATATTGTTTTCATACTTTCTATATGAAGGGGTTGAGTGGTTTTTTGTTCCCACCATACGCTGGAACACCAGCAGCCGTTGCGAAATGAGGGCTCATCCAATTTCCCTCTCCCGATGGCGTTCAACAGCTCATCCACAGTAACCGGAAATCCGCTGTCACACGGCACAAGGCTCGCGATATGAGCGCGAATCTGGCGAGTGCTGTCATTCAGAGCTCCCAATTTGCTCTGCATACTGTTGATGTATTTAATTTCCTCATCCCAGTTCTTTTCCTCTCCCGGAAACGTCCAGGAAACAACCGACCATTTTCTTATCTCATTACCTGCCTTATCTGAAGTAATGGTTGTAATCATCTCCACTTTCTCGCCTTCGGATGAAGCCTTCTTACCCGTGTATATCGCCTCAAAACCCGGAGATACCATATCGTACGGCACCAATCGCACTTTCTTTCTTTTCATTATTTTCCCCCTTTAATTTGCCAACCACACCTTGTTTGACAAGCTAAGACAATCAGAAACGAAATATTCAATCAGAGACATACTACTATGCTCGATAAAGTTTCACAAGGTTGCAAATACAGGAATTTTATTTTATTAAAGAAATGGATGACCTCACAAAATGACCTTATTCTAACCAAAGTTTAAAGTACCAAAAATGAATTAAAGATTCAGGCTACCAAAGCATCAGGTTCATTTTTTCTGATACACTGCTCCTTGCAAAAACGGTCAAAACAGCATATAACAATAGCTGCTATGGCGAAAGATATAGAAAAACAAATCGAGCGATTGCGGGAGGAGATTCGAGAGCACGATTACCTCTACTATGTGCTCAATCAGCCGAAAATCAGCGACCGGCAATATGATAAGCTCTTTGCCGAGCTAAAGAAGTTGGAAGAGGCGAATCCACAGTTTATGACCGCCGATTCACCCACTCAGCGGGTTTCCGACAGGCCCCTCGAAGCGTTTAATAACGTCAGACATGCAATGCCGATGCTGAGTATGGACAACACCTATAATGCCGATGAGCTAAAGGCCTTCGATGAAAGAGTGCGCAAACAACTCGGCAGCAAAGATTATGACTATGTGGTCGAGTTGAAAATTGACGGGGTCGCGATAAACCTTCGTTACGAGGACGGGGTTCTGGCCACGGCTGCTACTCGCGGTGACGGGGAAGTTGGTGATGACGTTACCGCTAATGTGCGCACGATAAAAGCTGTGCCTCTGGTACTATTAGGCGGCGGCAAAATTCCCGCCGTGCTCGAAGTCCGCGGCGAAGTCTATATGCCCACAAGCGCTTTTGTCGAGCTGAATAAACTTCGCGCAGAAGCCGGCGAGCCGGCCTTCGCCAATCCGCGAAATGCCGCGGCAGGCTCTCTAAAACTGCTGGATGCAAGAATCACCGCTGAGAGGAACCTTTCGTTCTTTGCATACTCGACCGGCCAGGCTTCCGAGCCGCCGGCGGAAAATCACTATCAAACCCTTCAAAGATTTAAAAAACTCGGCTTACCCGTTAATCCTAATATCCAAAGAGCAAGAGATATAAATGAGGTAATAGATATTTGTTTTAGCTGGAGTGAAAAACGGCTGAATCTCGGCTACCTGATTGACGGGATGGTAATAAAGATAAATCGTTTTGAGCAGCGGGAAATATTAGGTGCGACTGGCAGGGCGCCCAGGTGGTGCATCTCATATAAATTCGCCGCCGAGCAGGCCCAGACTCTCGTCGAATCAATAGATGTTCAGGTCGGCAAGAGTGGAATTCTGACGCCGGTTGCAAATCTGACGCCGGTGCAATTATCCGGCACGACCGTCAAGCGGGCGAGCCTGCATAACTTCGATGAATTAAATCGGCTCGGTGTACGGTGCGGTGACACCGTAGTAATTGAAAAGGCCGGCGAGATAATACCACAGGTGATAGAAGTAAAAAAAGAATTAAGGCCGGCCGGTACGAAGCCCTTCAAAGCGCCTCAAAAGTGTCCGAATTGCGGCTCGGTGGTAGCCAAAGATGAAGACGGTGTCTATATCCGATGCGTAAATCCTGATTGTTCAGGGCAGTTGAAAGAGCGTCTGAAATATTTTGCCGGACGAGGGCAGATGGATATCGAAAATCTCGGCACGGCTTTGATTGAGCAGTTGATAGAAACCGGACTTGTAAAGAATTTCGCAGACCTCTACAAGTTACAGAAATCGGAGCTGGCCGGCCTGGAGCGAATGGCTGAAAAAAGTGCCGACAATGTGATAAGAGGGATAGAGGCGAGCAAGACCCGGCCATTATGGCGATTCATCGCGGCTTTAGGCATCCGCCATATCGGGGGCCAGTCGGCGCAAATCTTGGCTGAACACTTAGGCTCGCTCGATGCTCTTATGAATGCAACACAGGAGGAACTGGGCTCGATAGACCAAATCGGACCGACAATGGCAGAAAGTGTGTACGAGTATTTTCGCAATCCAGCTAACCGGGCGGTAATCGACCAGTTATTGGCCGCGGGCGTAAGGCCTCAGCAGCCAAAGGCACGGCCCCAGAGAAAGGGAAAACTGGCAGGCAAGACGATTGTCGTTACGGGGACATTGGAGAATTTCACACGTCAGCAAATAGAGCAGGCGATTAGACAGGCAGGGGCAAAATCATCATCGAGCGTAAGCAAAAAAACCGATTTTGTTTTGGCTGGCGAAAATCCGGGAAGCAAACTCGACAAAGCCAGTGAACTCGGAGTTAAAGTGATAAACGAAAAAGAGTTTTTGGAGTTGTTGTGAACCAAGACGAAAAACTGATGTTGTCTGCTTTGAAATTGGCGCGGCGGGGTGTCGGCTCGGTTGAGCCGAACCCTGCGGTCGGGGCCGTTATCGTAAAGGCCAATCAGATTATCGGCAAAGGCTGGCATAAAAAGTTCGGCGGCCCACACGCGGAAGTAAACGCCCTTGAAGATTGCAAGACCCTGGGTGTCAATCCCCGCGGCGCTGTGATGTACGTTACGCTTGAGCCGTGCTCTCACGTTGGCAAGACCGGCCCCTGCACGCAGGCTATAATCGAATCCGGGTTAGCGAAGGTTTTTGTCGCAACGATAGATCCATCGGAGCATTCCAATGGAAGAGGCATCGAGCAATTACGCAATGCGGGAATCGAAGTGCAGACCGGCATCTGCCAGACCGAGGCCAGACTGCTGAATGCCCCCTTTTTCAAATTTGCGGCTACCGGAAAATGCTGGGTGACATTGAAATGGGCACAGAGCATTGACGGCAAAGTCACCTGGGCGAAAAAAAACGACGAGCAAGGCTGGATTTCCGGCGAACAAAGCAGAAAAGATGTGCACAGGTTACGCAGACGTGCCCAAGCAATATCAGTGGGTGTAAATACGGTACTCGCCGATGACCCATTATTAACCGCCAGGCCGAGCAAAGGCAAAAAGCTCACGAGAATTGTTTTAGACAATCATCTTAGGATACCCCTCGATTGCAAGCTGCTCGCGACGGCTAACACAAGCCCGGTGCTTATCTACACAAAAGAAGACACAATCCAAACAAATCGGGAGCTTGTAGAAAAAATTACTAAAAAGGGGGCTGAACTACTCGCTTACCCGGATACGCAAGGCCGGTCTAACCTGCATTTTCTGCTCGATGAATTAAGTAAACGCGGCATCAGTCATCTGCTTGTCGAAGGCGGACCGAGGGTGCTGACCTCATTTTTGAAGGAGCAGCTTGCAGACGAGATTGTCGTTTATATCGCACCGAAAATATTAGGAGCAGAGGGCGGCGTCGATATAACCAGGCCGATGGCTGAATTAACACAAGCTGTCGGCCTGCATTACGTTGATATCGAGCGCTTCGGCGATGACGTTCGCCTGACCGGCCTGACCGAAAAGGCACTCGGGGAGCTCTCGATTGTCAAAGGATAAACTATGAAAAAGATAGAGGTCTTAGGCTTACAAACGATACCAGAAATCAAGCAGGGTGACAATCTGGCTGAGATTGTGGTCAAATCCAGCAACAATGAACTCGGAGGGATAGAAGATAAAGATATTATAGTCCTGACCAGCAAAATTGTATCCAAAGCCCTCGGTCGAACGAGGAAACTCAGCGATGTGGTGCCCGGTGAAAAGGCCTTAACAATATCGGCGCGAACCGGCAAAGACGCTAAATGGCTGCAAATGATTTTCGATGAAGGCCACGAGATATTGGCTATTATTCCTCTCAAAGGCGTTATTGAGCGGCACATTATCGATTCCTCGGAAGATAGCGAACGCGGCAAAGAGCTTGTTGAGCACGAGCAGGCTATTTGCATAACAAGGGGCAAAGAAGGCAGAATCCACACATCCGACGCTGGTATTGACGGCTCGAACCATCCAGCCGACATAGTCAGCCTTCTGCCCGAGGACCCGGACGACGAGGCAAGGAAAATAAGGGAGCAAATCCAGAAACTCACCGGCAAACAGATTGCCGTAATTCTGGCGGATACCGAGATGATGCCGTTCGGCACGATGGATTTTGCAATAGGCTCATCTGGTATTGAAGCAGTCTCAAGAAAGTTCGGCCAGAAAGATTTATTCAGCAAGCCCAAGTTCGGCGGAATAGACCTGGTTGCCTTTGAGCTGACTGCCGCCTCGACACTCGTCTTTGGCCAGACAGGGGCCGGCATTCCGGCAGCGGTTATAAGAGGCTATGAGTACGAGATTAACGAGACCGAGAATATCTCAAACACCTTTTTGCCGCTGATAAGCGGTGCGGACACCACAACAGCAATCAAGGCAACAATGCGAGCAACTGCCTGTACTAAAGGTTTAAAGATGCGCCTGCTCCTTAAAATAATTTCGTGGTTTGTTTAATTTGTAAGCGTTCACGGAAAAACCGCATTTTTGTCATCGCAAGCGAAGCGAAGCAATCTCTCTATCGTTCGAGAGCAGGAGATTGCCACGGCCTTTCGGGCATCGTAATGACGACTGCTCAGACCACGAGTGACATAGCAATAGTTTCGTAGTTCACGTAATTTGGGATTGCGGCGGATGGATAAAAGAGAGGTGGTCAAATTAGCGATTGAGGGACGCAAAGTCCCTTACGTGCCGTGGCAATGTAACTTTACCCTCGAAGCGGCCGAGAAGCTGCGGAATCATTTTGGCCGGGACGATTTGGACCGTGTCCTTGACAACCATTTCGTCAAGTTAGGCCTTGATATGGGTATCTTTACCGCTCTCGGAAACGACCGCTTCCGTGATTTCTTCGGGGCGGTGTGGGACCGCAGCGTGGATAAGGATATAGGCATTGTTGAGAAGTATGTTTTGATGGAGCCGACCCTGGCCGGATATGAACTTCCCGACCCGCTTGACAGGCGGTTCTTTGAGGATATTCCCAAGCTGCTTTCCGAGTACGGGGATTGTTTCCGCGTCTTTAAGATTGGATTTTCGCTGTACGAGCGGGCCTGGGCGATGCGGGGGATGCAGAATCTGATGATGGATTTCTTGGACCATCCGGCATTCGTGCACGAGCTGCTGCATACAATAGCCGACTATAATATCACCCAGCTCACCGAGGCCCTCAAGTATGATATAGATGCGGTCTATTTCGGCGATGACTGGGGCCAGCAGAGGGGCCTGCAGATGGGGCCGAGGCTGTGGGCGGAATTTATCCGGCCACAGTTGAAGCGGATGTACTCGGCGGTTCGGAAGGCGGGCAGGTACGTTATTATCCATTCGTGCGGCAAGGTGGATGAGCTTTTTGACGCTCTGATTGAGCTTGGGCTGAATTGCTTTAATCCCTTTCAGCCGGAGGTTATGGACGTCTTTGACCTTATGAAAAGGTACAAGGGACGGCTTGCATTTCACGGCGGATTATCGACACAGCAGACCCTACCGTACGGCTCAGTCGAAGATGTCAGGAGCGCAACAGCAAAACTGCTCAAAGCAGGCAAAGATGGCGGCTATATCTTCGCACCGGCCCACGCCGTCGAGGGCGATGTCCCATTAGAGAATATGTTAGCCTTTCTAAATGTCCTCCACGCCCAGAACGGCTATAAGAGAAGATAATTTTATAATATAGCGTATAGTGTTTGTCATTCTTACAAAAGTAAATGCGATAACAAGGCGCTTAATTTACATTTTTCTCAGCGAGACCTCCCACCCAACAAAGAAAGAATAAGCACCAATAATGCTATAACAGCCGTCCCCCAGGACCAAGGTCTCCATTGTGCTTTGAACAATCCCAGAACGAAGAAAAGAATCAGGAAGATAAAGCCACCTATGAGACCGTAACTATGGGGATGATTTTTGAGCCAAGCTATTATCCCCGTTCGTTTAGCATGAGTAGTATCCTGCTCTTGCTCGGTGCGAAATTCTTCACTGATCTTCTGAATCTCTGCGATTGCATCAAAGGGCTCAGTGCTTGTTTCAGCTCGCATACAAATATCCTTAAGCTTTTTCCACCAAACACTTTCTCTTTGGGTAAGAATGATTGAATGCAAAAATTCCCAGTCAGGAGCTTCAAAAAGGCTTTTATGTAGCCAGTTCTGTATTATTAGACCCCATGGATCTTCACTATCGTCAGGTGCTGAATAAATACTTGGGGCTTGTCGATAATTAAATTCGGCAAGTTTTTTTAGATATTGGCTAACTTTTTTTCTTTCTTCCTCCCAGAGGTTAAACAAGGTCTGCTTCTGTAATTTTGTAGCTCTATCTTTCTCAGCATGGACTACAATTGCAATTGCCAGACCTAAAAGATTTGATGAACGGTAGCTGTCAGGATCGTCGTCCTTATATTCAGAGCCCGGCAGTAAAGCAGGAAGAGAGTCAAGTTTTATATTATCTTTTTTCATATAATTATTATACCAAATAAACCGTTAAGTGTTAATATGTGGACCTCCATTTTTGCTTGATTTAAAACCGTATAACTGCTATATTAATGCACAGATAGAGAGAAGCGGCTTGATTCTGAAACTCGATTGAGCACAATGCAGCGACGACCTTTTTATTGCACCTCGAAAATCCAAGTTTATCGGGAGAGAATGTTATGGATTTTTTCAGCGGTCTTGTAATTGCAGGCCTAATCGGACGTACGATATGGGAAGCGCTTAAGGAAAGCCCAGAAGAAAAAAATGTTCGAGAGAGGGAAGAAAGAATTCGGCGCGAACAGATTGCTGATGAGGAGGAAAAAGAAAGGAAACGTCTGGAGGCAGAAGAAGCAGAGCGAAAAGAAAGGGAGAAGCCTTTCGAGACATCCCTGGAGTGCTTTCAGAAGCAATACGTATCTTATGCACGAATAGCAACCTACAACTCTTGTCCACATCGTTTTAAGCTTATATATTTGGACAAAAAAAGCAGAGATGAATTCAGGGACAGGTGGAACGAAGGTGGCAAGGTATTTCACGAAATAATGGAGTATTATTTTAGAGACCAACTACAATTGGGACGAAGTCTGACAAGTGGCTTAGAATATAAAGAAGTTATTAGAGGATGGCAGAGGTATTTCAAAAAAGTCTATGATGAAAGAAGAAAAAATCTTAGAAAAAGGGTCAGATTTGCTTGCCGTACATTCCCGAAGAATGTTGAGATTGTTGCAGTAGAAAAAGAACTATCATTCAAAGCCAACAATATCAATTTCTATGGGATTGTTGACCTTGTTCTCAAATACCCAGATGGGACAATAGAAATAGTTGACTATAAAACAGGACTTGGCCTTCCTGTCAAAGAACAATTAGAAATCTACTCAATTCCATTTACACAATACCAAGATTTTTCAAAAGTTGACTTCCGAGTGATTTGTCCGGATAGGCAATCTCACTATAGGTGGTCTCTGGATAGAGAAAAAATGACCGAAAGAAGACAGCATATTCTTGGAATAGTCAATACTATTATCAATGATATTAATTTTACTCCTTCAATAAGTTCTGCCTGCTCGCGATGTTCTGTCGGATATGCGTGTCAATATTCAGAAATCTACAAAGAGACTAAACAAGTATATGGCAAGAAAAATAAACTAACAAGGCTAACCTCTGTTTATGAATGGAAGAAGGGGGTAATGCCCCCTAAAATAAAAAGCCAAAGATTAAAGAGTAATGAAAATAAAACTAATAAAAGGAAGAGTAGCGGTTCATCGTATTCATATTCACAAGCAAAAAATAGATACGAATGCTTCAAAACAAGAAGGCCAATTCAGGTCGGCGAATATCATTTTGTCAATCGCCACGGAAAAAGATTTTGCGTTGATGCCTTCAAAGAATTATACCCGGAAATTGCTAAGCAAGTTATGGAGAAAAGAAAAGAGGCATCAGTAGCTAAGAGAAGAGATATTTTAAGCCTATTACACTATTCTTATGTTGGCTCATCGTTCACTAAACTTTTCCATCGTTCCGACAAGACTTGCGGCCATAATATATGGCATGGTAATCTTATCCGATTTAATTCAAGGGCTGAAGCAATTGATAGAGGTTATAAGCCATGTGCAAAATGTAATCCCTGACGTTGCTGCTCGGCCTGGGTGCGGTGGTTGGTCTTTGACTGTAGATTTGTTCTTATAAAAAAATATTGTCCTCAAGCCCCTGCAGATGTTCTCGCTATTTCCTCTCCCTCCGCGCTGCGGGGGCTTTTCTGTTTGGCTTGGGTGAGGTTATTGGTCAGGGGCGATAGACTTCTCGTCTGTGGCCGATTTTGAATATATCGACCAACTTATCTTGAGCTTCAATAGAATAAACTATTCTGTAATCGCCCTGACGAATGCGGTATTGCTCCTGTCCCGAAAGTTTTTGTGAGCCGCCCCCACTCTTGTCTTCGACAAGAAGACGTGGGGGTGGATTTTCGGCAAGTGCTCGAATGCGCTTGATGATTCTTCGCAGGTCTTTCTTCGGGATGTCTTCCAGCTCTTTTGCAGCGGATTTTTTGATAGTTATTCTATATTTTGCCATTTTTTCTGAGCTTCTTCAAAACATCCTCGAACGGCAGGCTCGGCTCTTTTTTGCGCTGCTCGAAAGCCGACAGGTCAATGGAATCCTCCGCTAAAGAAAGTTTAATCGCATCCTGAACGAGCTGCGACATAGATTGTTCCGTTTCCGCCGCTTTTATGCGTAATGCGTGATGCAAATCAGAATCCAGATAAACCGTAGTTCTTTTTGTATTGGCCTTCATATTATCACCTCGTTAATGAGATATTATGACATTATAACGTCTTGATGTCAAGATGCCGTTTATATGTTTTTTCAGGATTTTTATTTACAATTTTTTTTGTTGATTAGCTATCAGGCAATCAGGGTACCAGGCTATCAGGATATCAGGCAATCAGGGTAACAGGTTATCAGGCGAACTGCACAGCATAAATTTGTCTTTTCCTGATTTGCCGGTACCCATACTTTTGATGCTCTCTCACCTTAAATATTTTTCAAGAATTTTTATTGCTTTTTGTTCTATTTGCTGATAAATTAAAATAGCCGGAGCAGCTAAGCACGGGTCCAAGTGCCAGGTTAGAGGTTGAAACAACCTGGGGCGTTAGGACATAGCCTTCAAAAGGCTTGCAATCCGGGTTTCCGGAGCGCCTACCTCCTTGTGACAGTCTGCTCCGGCATTTTTTTCTTGATTCGCAGTATAAAAAGATGTACAATTATACTGTTTTTAGCGGCCACCAAAACGCTGAAAGGAGAAGGGAGTGCAATTCCTTATCGTCGCGATGCGACGCAGCGGGTTAGCGGGCTTTTTATAGGGCCTGCAACGGCAACAACCTGACATCAGGTACGCTATAAATACTCACAGGAGGCATAAATCTTCGGTTTTTATCGGTTGTTATGGATAAAATTATCACTTTTGCGATAACCCATATTCGTTTTTTTTGGCTTAACTTGGTGAGGACTTAAACCGATATATTAACGGAAATTGCGTGGCATTAAAGCGAGGATTGAAAATCCGTCCAAAGGATTTTCTTCTGGTTTTTCTGCCTGGAGGTGCGAAAGGGGATATACGATGAAAAAAATCCTGAACATCTCGCTTGTTTTACTGGTGTTCGGTTTGCTTGGCTCTTCCGGCTGCGAGAGCGTGGAGGGTCTGTTCGGGGCCAAGCAGAAAGCGCCGAAACCGCAGGAGCCTGAAAAGTTCTTCTGGGCCAGCGACCAGGAACCCATAGCTATAGCTCCAATACAAACGGTGCCTCCTTCTTTAAAGGCCCCGACTTTAAAGGCCCCAAAGGAGCCTGCTGTCGTCGAGCAAGAGCTGGTAGCTGTCGATGGTGTCGGCTCGACGGTAATATCAAGGACTTATCCCTGGACGGAATGTGGTGTTATTCAGCTGGATAAGACTGTGCCGAAGGAAGTTGAACTGAACAGAACGTTCGATTACTTCATTAAGGTAACAAATCTAACGGATGTAAAGCTCACCGATATTACGATAACCGAAGAGCTTTCAAATAATTTCGATTTCACAAGCGCGAGTCCGGCAGCTAAAGAAGACCTGAATAAGCTCGTGTGGGAAATACAGTCGCTCGGGCCCAAAGCCAGCAAGCTGATTACAGTTTCCGGCGTGGCAACACAGACCGACCCCCTTGCACAGAGCACAAATGTTGTTACACCTATCATCCCGGCCCGTGCCGACATAAGGGTTGTCCAGCCTAGGCTGGAGCTGATGAAGACGGCGCCGGTTGAGGCTTTGCTGTGCGAGCCGATTCCGGTGGTATTCGTAGTGGCCAATTCAGGAACAGGGTCTGCGCGGAACGTCAGGATTATAGACACTCTTCCCGCAGGACTGCTGACGGTCGATGGCCACAGCAAATTAGTATTTGATGTAGGCACACTGGCCGAAGGGCAGTCACGGCAATTCTCGGCTGAACTGCGAGCCACCAAGACAGGCAGATACGCCAGCAAAGCAACAGCCAGCTCATCCACCGGTCTGAGTGCCGAGTCGCCGGAAACCACAACAGTTGTGGATATGCCTGTGCTGGCTATCACCAATGACGGCCCTGAGCAGCAATACCTTGGCCGAGCATTAACATACGAAATAATAGTGGCCAACAACTCAAATACACCGGCGAAAAATACCGTTATAGAAGACACTATCCCGGAAGGAGTAACCTCAACAGAAGCAAGTGCAGGTGCAAAACGTTCCGGCTCAAAATTAATCTGGGAGCTCGGCACTCTTGAACCTAACAGCTTCAAAAAAGTACGTGTATCCTACATGCCTGCTGAAGCCGGCACACTGACGAATAGCGCAGTTGCAACCGCATATTGCTCAGAGGCCGTAACTGCTTCGGTGAAGACCGTGATAACCGGTATTTCCGCGGTAGCGCTGGAAGTCGTTGACGTCGATGACCCGGTTAAAGTCGGCGCCCGCACGACGTACGTAATCGGCGTAACGAACCAGGGCTCTGCTGCCGCCACAAACGTTCGTATTGCCTGTATTCTGGAGGATAATGTTCAATACGTTTCGTCAGCCGGCGCAACCGCCGGCTCCGCGGAGGGGCGGATGGTGAATTTTTCCCCGTTAAGCAGTCTTGCACCGAAGGACAAAGCGGCCTGGCGCGTGGTCGTCGTGGCCGTCAAGCCGGGAGATGTACGATTCAAAGTCGTTATGAATGCCGACCAGCTTACTCGTTCTGTCGAAGAAACAGAGGCTACGCATCTATACGAGTAGTTATAGCGATATGATATAGAAACAACAAGGGCTAAAGCTCATCCTACCCGCAACAAAAGCGGAAACCCGCTCGGTTCATATTCAGGTTCTACATTTCCTTACACCAACACTATAGTAAGAATTGACTGTTTTTTTCCTTGATTAGTGGAAAAAAGGTGGTTAGATAAGTGCTGTATAATATACCAGTCAGCCAGTAACAGTTTTTGGGAGGTTTAAGATGCGAGTGATAGAACTTTTGGACAAGTCGGCGGTTCGTTATGAGATTACCGAGCACGCGCCGGCCTTTACGGCGCAGCAAATAGCGGCAGCAGAGCACGAGCCGGGCAAATACGTGGCCAAACCGGTGATAGTCAAAGCCGACGGAAAATACATAATGTGTGTGCTTTCAGCGTGTTATAAGATTGACTTAGGGGCGTTGAAAAGCCAACTGGGCGCCAAATCAGTTGAATTAGCCCGGGAAAGGGAAATCGGCAAGATATTCGACGATTGTGACCTGGGAGCAGAGCCGCCTTTCGGCAACCTGTACGATTTGCCCACCATTATGGACAAAGCTCTGGAGAACGACGACCACATCACGTTCCAGGCCGGCACGCATGAACAAGCCATACGTATGAGTATGAATGATTATCGAAAGCTGGTTAAGCCTAAGGTGCTTGAATTCAGCTATCACATGACGTCGTGATTGGCGTATAGCAAATAGACACCGCTGCCGGAACAGAAACAAACGTGGTGACAATGACAGCAGAAACCTGTTTGTGTGAATCAGGATTACAAACCCACCTGAAAAGATTGACCTAAAGGTTGGAAGTCTTTTGTTTGCTCCCGAGCGAGCTTGTCTCTGATTTGTTCAAAGTTTCTGACTGTTTGTTGTGAATATAAGCGTTCACCACAACGAAGGCAGACGTCTGCCTGTACCTTTAAAACAGCAGTGTTGTTGCCTCCTCGTAGAAGCTTTTCAACCTCTTTGGCCACCATTTCATTACCGCATACCGGACATTTTTCAAATGGCCTCATAATTTCTTTTTCCTTTTTCGATAATTAATCCACAAACGGGGGTCAGGACGATAAACCGTAACAAGTGCTGCCCATTGGTTTTGTTGGTTATATGCCCAAACTGAATGAACGGGTTCACCGCTGAAAGTCTGACCATATACAAGACAACTTGGATATGGTTTATCACCTGGATAATCTTCGATAATCTCTCCATAGAACACAGAAAAATAAATTTCGTCGAACTTCAATCGGTCAGTATGAACCTCCTCATCAGCAGGGTCTGTGATTCGTACACGATTTTCACGAATTGCTTCAACAAGGTCATTAATATTCATAATCGTCAAAATCACCTAAACCTGTACCTTCATCCTTTATCTATCCTTAAATATACATCAATCATTAACACTATGCAAGGTTTTGAAAGATGTTCGTTCAATATTTATAAGGCGATACAATTTGCATATATGTCGCGTTGTGAACTCATAGACATATAGGCACGAACAACCGCATCTTTCAGGTGATTTCGTCGTCAATCCAGGCCAGGAGCTCTTTTAGGTCGTCGAGAGTGATATCGCCCATGTGAGCGATTCGGAAGGTTTGTTCTATCAGCTTGCCGTAGCCGTTTCCGAAAATAGTATTGTGCTTTTGGTGTATTGCCTTGATAGTCTCTGCGACGTTGATGCCGCGGGTGTTCTTGACTGCTGTAAGTGTATTTGAGGCATACTCTTCATCGCAAAAGAGGCCAAATTTTTCTTTGGCCCAGGCCCTTACAAAATCGCCCATTTGTTTATGTCTTTCCCAGACATTTTCCATACCTTCCGCGAGCAGCTTTTGGCACTGGTAGTTCAAAGCCATAATATGAGGAATACTCGGCGTTGCGGGTGTCTGGCTTTTCTCCCCCGCTTTTGCATAAGCCTGGAAGTCAAAGTAGTAACCTCTGTCGGGGACATTCTTGCTTTTTTCCAGAGCTCTTTTGCTGACAGCAGCCACAGCTAAACCCGGCGGAATCGCAAAGGCCTTCTGTACCGAGGCGAAAACGACATCCCAGCCAAGCTCGTCGAAATGCAAAGGCAGACCAATCATCCCGCTTACGGCATCAACAAAAACAAGGACATCCGGATATTTTTCTTTCAACATTTCGCTGATTTCATAGACCGGATTTGTAAGGCCGGTGCTTGTCTCATTATAAACGAGTGTAACAGAGTCGCATTTGCCTGTGGCGAGTTTTTCGTCAATCATCTCAGGCAGGGTAGGTTGGCCCCATTCGACTTTCAGCTCTTCGACTTTTCTACCGCAGCTCTGGGCTACATCTGCCCACTTATCGCTGAAGGCACCGCAGCAGGTAGCCAGAACAGTTTCGTCAAAACCAACACAGTTGCGAATGGCAGCTTCCCAGACTCCTGAAGCCGAGGATGTGAAAAGAAAAACATTCTGGTTCGTAAAAAGGATTTTTTTGAGCATCTCAACGGTCTGGCCGTGCAGTTGAGAGTACTCTTTGTCGCGATGCCCCAGTGTCGGGCGTGCTAACTGCTGTAAAACGTCTTCGTTGACCTTTACTGGTCCAGGAATGAATAATCTCGGCGGGTTTCTCCAATCTACCATATCATCTGCTCTCTTCTTTCTGTCAGTCCCGCGAAGGGGGGACTCTATACTATTTTCGGTAACAGTTCCCTGCTTTCACAGGGATGACGTTTAAATCGGTATTACAATTTCTGAATTGTCAGGCCTGTATATACTTTTGGATAAAAGTAAGTTGATTTTTGCGGCATTCTTTCACCGGCGTCCGTAACCATTTTTAGCTGCTGCATTTTTATCGGATTCAGAAAGAAGGCAGCCTGTTTCTGCCCTTTGTCAATCTCGGATATTGACTCGTCAACTGCATTGGGGGTGTCTTTTACGTATTCAAGATTTTCGCCCTTGGCCAACCTCTCTTCGTCAATGCCCAAAAGTTGTTCCAGAATAAGCTTATGCAGGACGGAGACATCCAGCGCTCTCCAGGCTGAGCTCATATTAGGCATGACCAGGTCCATCGTATGTTTGTCCTTCAAGACAGCGACATAGAAGACGTTATTCTCCCGAAAGGGACGCTGCGCGGAGCAGTAGATTCCAAATGCGTTTTTATCGTTGTTGTGCTCGGCCTTCATTTGCGCGAGCATCCTTTGCCTTGCGTCCATTTTGGTCGCAGGCGAATTAAACAGCAACTTTGTAAGCTCAAAGTTTTGTTTGAGCTCGTCAATTAGCTTTTCATAACGGAAGTTTTCAAGGTTATTCACGAGCCGGTGTGTAGCCAAAACTATCAGGCCTTCTTGAGAGATGTTGGCAAAAGCAAGCATTTGGTATTCGGCTAATGGATTGCTGTTTTGTTTAGAGTAAGTCAGACCCGTCGTATAACGGTGATGTCCATCAGCTATAATGCAGCTCTTGTCGTTCATCATTCCCGCGATTGCATCAATATCTTCTTTGGCGGTTATAGCTAAAATACGGTGCCGCACATCTTGTTCGTCGGTGAAATCGATAAGTAGTTCGGTTGCGGGTGCTTGCTGTATGATTTTCTCCGCGATTTTCTGTTCGTCTTCATAGAGCATAAAGACCAGGCCGAACTCGGTTGTGGTTGCTTTTTTGAGATTGAGTCTGTCGAGCAATGGTTTGTCAAAAATCTGTTCGTGAGGTTTGACGGTCTTTCCAAATTCTTCGAGCTTGCCCAAAGCAACGAAGCTCAGACGCTGATATTGTTTGCCGGCCAGCTCAAAGTCCTGGACATAGCCATAGATAGTCTCAGTGGTATCCTGCTTTAATGCGCCCTGCTCTATCCACTTGTTAAGATAGTCGGCGGCCCTTGTGTACTGATTATGCTCGCCGTTATCAGAAACAGTTGTCTTGCCTTTGGTTATCCGCACGATATTATGCTCGCTTTTTTTATAGAGCTGTTCCCGCTCGGCGTCGCTTATGACATCGTAAGGAGGAGCAATACAGTTGCCCACATCACCAACTACCGCCTTATCAAACCTAAATGCTTTGAACGGCTTAATCTGCATACCCATATCTCATATTCGACATCGGCTTTAATTTACTTCCTGAGATTGCCGGAAAATTTGAAGGGGAATAATACTAAAGAAAAACCAGATTGTCAAATATTAGCAGAACATTTTAAAAAATGTGAGTCTACCTGGTCAGATAAACACTTCAAGGATGGAAATGTCCCGGATAAAATCATTCTAAAACAAAAAAGCGGATTAACAGGAAAAAATTTATGAAAACTTACTAACGTTTGTGGAATTTGTGAGTCTATAAGAGTGAGGAAGTATCAGTGAATGACAGCTTGAAAGACCAAACCGGTAATATTGAGAGACTGGTCAAGGCAAGCCAGGCCGGGGATAGAGGTACGTTTGATGAGCTTGTGCGATTATATCAGATGCGGGCGATGAAGATAGCTGTCAGGATGTTAGGTAACACAAATGAGGCGGCTGAAGCTGTCCAGAGTGGATTTGTTAAGGCTTATTTGAATATTGACAGATTAAGGGAGCCGAAGCGGTTCGAGGCATGGTTTTTTCGGATTATCGCCAACACAGCTATCAGCCAGCGGAGAGCTGCCCAATGCAGGGCAGAAAAAATAAAGATTGCCGGGGGTTGTGGGAGCAAAAAGGTTCTCTCGCCGGTGGAAGGCCAAATCGGCGAAGAATTAAAAGAGGCGATACGGCGGGCGATGTTGAAGCTCTCGAAAAAAGAAGCAAAGGCGATCGCCCTGTTTGGAATGGAGGATTTGTCACGAGAGAAAGTTGCTGAGATTATGGGCTGTTCAAGTGAGACGGTCAGGTGGTATGTATTCCGGGCAAGGCAAAAATTAAAGGTATTGCTGAAAGAGTATCTGGAATGAATAAGGAAAAGGAAAATATAGACCTCCTGCTCAAGCGTAATGTGAGCGAGCAGTTGGCCGGTGTCAACTGGGACGAATTAAATGCGGCGATATCGAAAAAGCTGAACCAGGCCGGACGGAGTAAGACCCGTACAGTGAAGTACCGACGTGTGTTTAAGATAGCGGCCGGGATTGCTGCGGCTGCGGCGGTTGTTCTTATCGCCGTGACGGTCAGAACGGATACGCCGACAACTGTGCGATTTGAGAACGGTGGTAAGGCGGTAGTCAAGTTTGTTGAGAGCAAAGGGTCGGCTTCCGTGGAGCTTAAACACACTTCCACCAAAGCAGCGGTGATGGTTGATGTGGGGGCAAGTCTGAGAAGAGTTGCAAAATGCGATATTGAGATAATCGATGCCAGTGTAGATAAAGAGAAAAACGGCAGACAAGCGGCGTGGATAATAATACGTATGCCGGAACCAGTGCTGGCGGATAATGGCGTAAGCAGAGACGAAACTGACTTTGCGTGTTTGATGTAAATAATATTTTTCAGATGAAGGAGATAAAAAATGAAGGCAATCAGTTTAAGAAAAATGGTAATTGAGGTCGTGATAATTTGCATCGCTTCCGGCTACGTGCGGGCGGATAAGCTACAGTTGCAGGAGAAGCTCAGCAGAAACGTGAAGATTCAACTAAGTGATGTTACTATCGCCCAGGCTCTGAAAAAAATTGGGGAAACAGCAGAGGTGGAGATTATTTTGTCGGATGAGGCGGTCTGGAAGCTACCATACGGAGAGGCGACAAGATTGTCGGTGACGTTGAGCGGGCCTTTGGCCGACAGTCTGACAGAAATGCTAAACGCTTTTTTCATGCGATATGCGGTCGGGGATGTGGTGATTACAATATATCCACGACAGGAATTGCAGCACATTCTTGGCAGACCCACCACCAAACAACTGGAGCTGCTGAAAGCGATATACGCAAACCCTATCCAACAATACTTTTCAGGGCACGTGCCGGAATCCATAAATGACAGTATTGGTCAAGAGATTGTAATTTCACCAATTCAAACGTACTCGCTCTTACATAGCTACCTGGCCGAACTTGCGGGGGAAGAGGGAAAACAGAAAGACGAAGAGGTCAGATTACCTATACCAGTCACACTGGCCCACTTGTTGAATCAGGAGAATCAGGAGTACGAATCATGGTATGTCGCAGGGATGGATTACCCGAACCAGATTCCAGAAATTCGGGTTGTTTCAGACATAGATTTTCGGCAAGCGAAGCTTGACCAGGTGATTGACATTTCATTTATAAATGAAAGAGCTTATGTGATACTTCAAAGACTCGCCGGATGGACCGGCATGGAACTGGTAGTAAGTAAGCACGACCTTTCGTGGTTAGAAGAGATAACGGTTGTTGACATGCAAAATATAACGCTCAAACAAGCCTTGCGAAATATAGTAAGTTCTGTAGATGGAGAGATTTTTATTGATGTTGCTTCCGATGAAATTACGATAGAAGGACCCACTCGTCCCCGAAAAGAAACTGCTCCCGGAAAAACCAAAAGCAGTGAAGGCGCCGGTGAGGGTTATGTCGGCAAAATAAGTATCCCGATGAATGGTGGTCAGTATTATATTGAATTTATGCTGCGTGAGTCGGATTTGACAGAGGAATTAAAGAAGTTAAGAGAAGAAAAGATAAAAGAAGTTATACAAAAGACAACAAGTGAATAGAAATTGAGAGAGGCCTTGAAAAAGGCGGCAGAATCGGCACTGACACCGCCCGAATAGTGGTTCGTCCATAGGCGGTGGGTGATTGGTCAATTAACTCAAAATCAAGTTGGAAGGTTTTACTTTTTGGAAAGATAGTCGTTAATTGCCGCAGCGGCTATTCGTCCCTGGCCCATTGCTAAGATGACGGTCGCCGCCCCGGATACGATGTCGCCGCCCGCGTAAACGCCCGGGACGGAGGTGGCCATAGTTTGCTCATCGACAACGATAGTGCCCCACTTGGTGGTTTCAAGCTCCGGCATCGTCTGAGGGATAAGCGGATTGGGCTTGTTGCCGATGGCCACAATGACCATATCAAGCTCCATAGTGAACTCTGAGCCTTTGATAGGAATAGGCCGGCGTCGGCCGGAGTCGTCCGGCTCGCCGAGCTCCATTTTGATACACTCCATAGCCACGACGCGGTGATGTTCGTCGCCGATGATACGGATGGGATTATTAAGGAGCTTGAACTTGATGCCCTCTTCCTCGGCGTGGTGAATTTCCTCGTTGCGGGCGGGCATCTGTTCGCGGGCACGGCGATAGACAATAGTTACGTCGCCACCTAAGCGTAGTGCCGTTCGTGCCGAATCCATAGCCACGTTGCCGCCGCCTATAACGGCCACACGCTCACGCTTTATGGGCGGCGTGTCGTACTTCGGAAACAAATAGGCCTTCATTAGATTTGAGCGGGTCAAATATTCGTTGGCCGAATAAACGCCGATGAGGTTTTCGCCCGGGACATTCATAAACGACGGCAGACCTGCCCCACTGCCGATGAACGCCGCATCGTAACTTTCCTTGTCCAGCAGCTCGCGGACGGTGCTGTTGCGGCCGACTACAAAATCCATCACAAACCTGACGCCAAGTTTTTTAAGGTAGTCCACTTCTGCCTGAACGATTGCCTTGGGCAGGCGAAATTCAGGAATGCCGTAAGTCAGGACTCCGCCGGGTTCCTGCAGAGCCTCAAAGACGGTAACCTCGTGTCCGAGCTTTATAAGGTCGCCCGCGACGGTAAGCCCGGCGGGTCCGGCACCTACGACAGCCACTCGTTTGCCGGTTTTGGCGGGGATTGGCGGGACCTTGATGTTGCCGCTTTTACGCTCATAGTCGGCGACGAAACGTTCCAGTCTGCCGATAGCTACCGGCTCATCCTTGATGCCGAGCACACACACCTTCTCGCACTGTTCCTCCTGCGGGCATACCCGTCCGCAAACCGCCGGCAGTGCATTTTGCTCCTTGACCTTCCAGGCCGCCTCAATGAACCTGCCCTGCTGTACCAGAGCGATAAAAGCAGGTATATCGACATTAACCGGGCATCCCTCTATGCACTTCGGCTTCTTGCACGCCAGGCATCGGCCGGCTTCGAGCATAGCGGTTTCTTCCGTGTAGCCGTATGGGACTTCTTCGAAGTTTCCGGCCCGGTCTTCCGGGGCCTGCTCCGGCATTGGTTGTCGGGGTATCTTTTCCTTATTTTTCGCCATAATTTTATGCTTTGCTTATATTCAGGGCAGGCATCTGCAATCCCGCCAGGGATGGCCAAGTCCATTATGTTCGTTCTTATGATCCGGCAGAATTGACGGAGTAACAGATTCGGTACGTCCGATTAGACGTATCTCTTCAGCACTATATGCCGCACGCCGGTCCCAAAGCTCATCCCAATCGACAAGATGCGCATCGAAGAACGGCCCATCCACGCAGGCAAACTTTGTTTGGTCGCCGACTGTTACGCGACAGGCCCCGCACATTCCGGTTCCATCCAACATAATCGGGTTCAGAGCGGCCAATGTTTTCACGCCGAACGGTTCTGTCTCCTGTGCCGCCAGCATCATCATAAAGGGACAGCCCACTGCGACGACAAGGTCGATTTTCTCGCCGTCTTTGAGTTTTTGCCCAATCACATCAACCGCGTGTCCCTTGATATTCAAAGAGCCGTCAATCGTTGTCTGGATTAACTCATCGCAAACGCCCTGAAGCTTTTCCCGGTAATAATGATTATAATGGCAGCGGGCCTCTATAATAACTATGACCCTGTTGCCGGTTTCCTTTAACGCTGCACAGATGCGCAGAATTGCCCCAATTCCATAACACCCTGCTGCCAAAGCTACCGTGCCGTAGCGCTTGATTTCCAGAGGAATCCCCAGCGGCCCTACCAGGTGGGCTATTCTATCTCCCGCTTTCAAGAGCACGAGCTTCCGGCTGGATTGACCCACCTCCAGCACTATCAGGGTGATAGTTCCCTTTTCAGCGTCCCAGTCGCACAGTGTAAAAGGCACACGCTCGGATTTTTCATCGACCATAACAATAACGAACTGGCCGGGCCGGGCCTTTTCCGCCACCTTCGGCGCTTTGATGATGATTTCGTGCACGTTCGGGGAAATCTCGGATTTTCCCAGAATTTCGAAGCCCTCTGTTACCCTGCTTTTCCCGTAAGGGATACTGCGTACGACTCTGGGAGCTATGGGAGTATCGTCAACAGGAAGTTCCTGCAAGGCCAGCACTTTTTCGTCGATACGGTGACCTCGGAAAAAGTTTCGTCGCAGCTTGGCATTCGTAGCGGCAGCGGGAGCATCCTGAGGCCGGGTCAAAAGTTCGGCCGAGATTCCCAGCTCCCGTGCGATTGCACCGGCTGAATCATATTCAAAACCTTTGGCACCCATTGCGCGGGCGAGGGAGCTGATTATCCACCATTCGGCTTTAGCCTGACCGGGCGGCTCACACGCCCTGCTCAGAGGCCGTTTTTGCCCAAAAGCATCGAGGATAGTCCCATCAATCTCGGCGAAAACCGCCGCCGGCAGCACAATGTCAGCACGTTCGCTCACAGCGGTGGGATAACAATCCTGCACAATCAGCAGCTCAAGTCCATCCAGGTTCGCCGAATCGACAAAATTGCCTGTCAGCATCGCTGCTTTTGTACCTTTCGGCAGCAAGGTGTGCGAAACGCCCCGAGCATCAGGCTCGACCTCGATAAAGTTTTTCGATTTCATTACCTTATTGGTAAACTTCTTAAAGATATGGCGGTCCTCAAGGGTGCTCGTCGTATCGCAGACCATCGCGAAACTATCGCCGAGGAATTCCTTTAGTTTTACGGCTGTGGTTTCGAGCGTCTCTTCCCATTCGGTCTGGCGCAAAACTTCACCGACACGCACGTATGGCACTCTCAATCGGTCGGTTCCGTTTAGAAATTCCGGAATAGCAAATCGACCTAATACACAAATTGGGACATTCTCATTGACGGCTTTTGCAGTAATCAGCCTTGTATCTTTAACGCCGAGTTCCAAAGCGCAGCCCGCCTTACAGAAAATGCAGGTTGATTGTGTGATTGTATCCGGCTTGCCGTACCATTTGGAATACCTCTCAGCCAAAGTACCGGTCGGACACACATCAACACAGGAGCCACAGAACTGACAACCCGCCTCGAGCAGCGAGCGTCCGAAGGCCTGGCCGATGTGCGTTTCACTGCCGCGATTAACGAAGTCGATAACCGCTCTGCCCTGCTGACGTTTACATATACGGACACAACGGCCGCAAAGAATGCAGAGGTTAAGGTCGCGGTCGATAAAGGGATTCGAGCGGTCAACCGGACGATTGTGATAGGACGGCGGAACCGGCAAGTCGGAAAGCCCCAGCTCCTCAGATAAGGCCCGCACCTCACAGACCTCCTTATTGTTACAGGTATGGCATCCTGTGGTGCGACCCGCTTTTTCAGCTTCAGGCCGATACTGTTCGCAAAGCTCCCGCCTGCCGCAGAGAAGGCACGCACTGGGATGTTCGAGCATCATTAGCGCGAGTATGTTTCGGCGCAGATTTTGCAGTGCGGCTGTATTGGTTTGCACCACCATTGCCTCGGCTGCGGGTGTTGTGCAAGAAGCTGGATAGCCGCGCATACCTTCGATTTCGACCAAACAAAGCCGACACGCCCCGAAGGGTAACAAATGCGAGTGCGTACATAGATGCGGTATCGAAATATTATACTGCTGTGCGCACTCAAGGACTGTCTGGCCCTTTTTGGCGGTTACAGTTTTTCCGTCTATAGTCAGTTTCACAATAAGCGAACCCTTTGTTATTTAATCTTTTGTCACTTTTCTTTACGCTGCTCGTATCTGGTCAGTTCACCGCTGCGGCGATAGACCGCGGCGTAAATCGACGGGCAGGTGCTCAGGCACGCGCCGCACCGAATGCAGATTTCCTGGTCGATAGTATGAGGTTTTTTCTTCTCGCCGCTGATGGCCTCGACGGGGCAGACTCGAGCGCATGCACCGCAGCCGGTGCACCTGTCAGTGTCAATATGATAGCTAACCATCCTGCTGCAGACAAAGGCGGGACACCGGCCTTTGTCTATGTGCTCTTTATACTCCTCTCGAAAATAACTCAGCGTTGTCAATACCGGATTAGGCGCGGTTTGGCCGAGTCCGCAAAGCGAACCGTCTTTGACGGTCTGTGCGATTTTTTCAAGATTATCAAGGTCTGCTGTTTCACCTTCCCCGGCTGCGATTCGCTCCAGAATACTCAGCATCGCGCGCGTTCCGACCCGGCAGGGAGCACATTTCCCACAGGATTCTTCCTGCGTGAACGATAGAAAGAATTTTGCAATATCGACCACGCAGGTGTCTTCGTCGAGCACAATCATCCCGCCGGAGCCCATAATGCTGCCGGCCTCGGTGAGCGATTCGTAGTCAACGGGCAGGTCCATTTTCTCGGCTGGGATGCAGCCGCCTGAAGGCCCGCCGGTCTGTACCGCCTTTAGTGCTTTACCTGCGGGGATTCCCCCTCCGATGTCGTAAATTATATCCTTGAGCGTGATACCCAGCGGAACCTCTATCAGACCTGTCCGCTCAATTTTGCCCGCCAGTGCGAACGTTTTTGTTCCTTTGCTGGACTCGCTGCCGTATTGAGCGTACCAGTCAGCCCCATTGCGGAGAATCATCGGCAAATTGCCGAGCGTCTCTACATTTTGGATGACAGTTGGCTTGCCCCACAATCCACTTTCAGCAGGAAACGGCGGTCGAGGTTGCGGCATTCCACGCCGGCCTTCGATAGAAGCTATCAGCGCTGTCTCTTCGCCGCATACAAATGCGCCAGCGCCTTTCTTTATGGTCAGCTCAAAAGAGAAATCCGCGCCCTGAATATTCTCGCCCAGCAGGCCAAGCTCGCGCATCTGAGAGATGGCTATCTGCAATCTATGTATAGCTAAGGGATATTCGGCCCGACAGTAGATGTAACCCTGCGACGCCCCTAATGTAAAAGCCGCAATCAGCATACCTTCCAATACGGCGTGCGGGTCGCCTTCGATAAGCGAGCGGTTCATAAACGCGCCGGGGTCGCCCTCATCGGCATTGCATATCAAGTATTTCGTCTGGCCTGGCGCATCACGACAGGACTGCCACTTGCGCCAGGTAGGAAATCCGGCGCCTCCACGTCCGCGCAGACCCGCCGCCTTGACTTCTTCGAGGGTCTTATCGGGCCCCATCTCAAGCGCCTTCAAAAACCCGCGATAGCCGTCGCAGGCCAGATAGTGATACGGATTTTCCGGGTCTATCAGTCCGCAGTTACGCAGGATATTGCGAACCTGCCGACGCATCATTGGATGCGCATCGAAATCATTGATGCCATCCAGTTGACCCGGCGTCATTTTGCCTAAAGCCCACTGGCTGCAGGGGTCGTCACCCAGAACGTGATTTTCAAGGATATGGATTATTTCATCGGGTCCGACATTTCCGTAACATATACGTGGTACGCCGCTTTTGTGCACGATTACAAGCGGCTCAAAGGAGCACGGCCCGAGGCAGCCTACTTCAACGACCAGAGCGTTCAGTTTTTTTGCCTCGATATGGCTTCGAAGGCGCTGCAGAACTTCACCGGCACCGGCGGCACGGCCGCACGTTGCCGCACCAACAAAAAAAATGGGAATTTCACTTTCCTGGAGCTTGCGCCATTGAGCTTGAGCTTCGGTAAAGGCTTGTCGAAGACCCCTTCCAACATGGGGTTGCAATGATGTCATTTGTTCTCGTCGTCCTCCTTGCCGGCGTATTGAGAAAGTATGGATGGGATTTTCTTCGCGGTAATTTTCGCATGCACTTTGCCGTTTACCGAGACCACCGGCGCCAATGCACAGCAGCCCAGACAAGCCACGCGTTCGAGGTCAAACTCGCCGTCTTCGGTCGTTTGGCCGGCCTTGATTCCCAGTTGCTGCTGTAACTCCTGGAGGAGCTGATGACCCCCACGAACGTGGCAGGCTGTTCCCTGACAGCTCTTGATGGTGTGCCGTCCCGGAGGACTGAAACGAAACTGCGTATAAAACGTGGCCACTCCGTATATCTCGTTGACCGATATTCCCATCAGCCTCTCCAGCTCTTCCACCGCTTCTTCCGACAAGTAGCCGAACTTTTCCTGTATATCCTGGAGGACTGCTATCAGGCTTCCGCGGTTTGCAGGGTACCTCGCTAAAATATCTGTAATTTTAGACTTCGGCGAGCTCAGCCGAGTCGATAAACTCTCTTTTGCCGGTCTTGTCATTCTTGTCTATAAGCCCAAAAACGGTGTATAGCTGTAATTTACCCCGCCCCTTCTACAGGGGCGGTGTTTACCCCGAAACGCAGCTTTCAAGATACAAATCGCCCTGCCCCTCCGAGGGGCGGGACTCGCGCGACATTTTTGTTTTTTTAGGCTGAATTCCCTAAAAGGCCGGAATTATCACACAGACCGGCCCTTATGTCAAGAATTTTTGCGCGCTGCAAAATTTTGGAAGTGCGTTAATTATGGAATTATGGATACCAGCAGAACAGGAAATCAGGATAGAGGATCCGGCAATTCCGCCGGACTCGCTGCCGTATATTCAAACCTGATTATCAGGTTGGCTTGCTTATTGAATTACTCGCCCCGTTAGAAGAAAGACGTTATTTTCTAACGGGGCTCGTGCCAGTTAGTTATCGTGAAGTAAACAGCCTCGTCATTTATACTAACATCTCTCAGTGACACATCGTAATTAAATATGGCCGAGTTTTTCTGCTCAAAGCTCTTGGATACAACCGACCCGTATATGTTAGCGGAGTTGTCCATCACTACATCCGCGTTGGGGGCGTAAATTGCCCCGTAAAAATCGGTGCTGTTCTTAAATCGCATAGTCTCACAACTGTCGAGACCGTATATTTTGAGTTTCTTTGCGTCTTTGGTCAGGTTGTTGACTTTGCTTGAGTTTTTACCTTCAAAATTCCCGCCTAAATACAAAACCAGAGATGCACCGTTCTCTACCCCCAGCTCAGCAGAATTACCGAGGATTATGTCGCCGGTAATATAAAGTGTGATGTCTCCGCTGATTGTAACTGTTTCGCTGTTCCCAAGGTCAATGCCGCTATACCTCGCGGAATTGGTTATCGTTGTATCATTTTGTATAGTTCCGCCGGAGGGCAGCGACTGCAGCCACTGTGGTACCATTATTGGTTGCATAACGTATCTTTCCGTCAAGGCACGAGTATCGCCGGTTACAGTCGCGCCGTAGTCGCTAATTGCAACACTTGGGTCTCCGCCCACACCCACAACAACATCACCATATACAGTTGCCGAGTTTCTCAAAACAACGCAGCCGGATGCGGTGTTATTCGTGCCAATCTGCATAATTTTGTCGTCTTCGGTGTAATTGTACCAGTCCACTACGGCTGAGTTTTTTAGTTCCATACCGTTTTCTGTGAAGATTGCCGCTTCAAATGGCCCGGTAAGTCGTAAGGTGCAGCTTACCGTTCTTTGGGCCTGGCCGAAAGTTCCAGTGGACACAACAGTATAGCCGCCGTCGAGTTCACCTGTAACTGTGTAACTAAAGACTGCGTCACAATTGGGCAGGCTTGTATTTGTTTCCTGCGGCAGGCTGCTGCCATCCCAGGGTTTGACTTTCAACTTCTCGTTCATTTCAAAGAGAGCCTTTACCAGTCCGGCATCGGCGGCGCAGCGGGCTGCTATATCGGAGGCAGTTCGTATAGAGTTAAGGCGGCTGTGCAAACCGAGACTCAGCAGTCCTACACCCATTGCAAGCAATATCAAGACCGCAACCGCTGCCAGCGGTATTGCAGAGCCGCGTTTTTTAGATTGTCGCAGCCTCTTCATATTCTTACCTTCGTCCACAAAAAGTCTATACCCACAACCCAAAAACCTGATTCAGATGAGGAAGATTAAATAACAGCATCAGTCGTCCTCTTCTTCTATAAGTACAAGCGGAATATCCCAAGTTGATGACTTAAGAACTGCCCTCATACCACCGTTTTACTACGAAGCTTACACCCTCATCGCTTACGCTCACATCGCGCAAGGCTTCGTCATAATAGAAAGTACCATTATTTTTTATCGTAAAGTTCTTAGCGGTAACAGACCCGTGCAAAACTGCATTGTTCTTAATAATGATATCCGCATTGGGAGCGTAGATAACCCCGAACACATTGCTGTTATTCTTCAATTCGAGGACCTGGGGGTCCGTTCCGGTAGCATACAGTTTCATGTCTGCACATTTGCCGCTCGGATTGTTGATTCCCGCACCATTAACGAATGTCATATTTCCATCCACGTAAAGGGTTAAAGACGAACCATTATCTATCCGAATCTCGCTGAAGTTATCCATACGAATATCGCCGGTTATGTGCAGTACAACATCTCCACCAGTTATTTCAATTAAACCGCCGTTATTTAGCGAGGTAATGCTGGCATATATTCCACTGTCCGCGGGGCTAAGTACAGTCGTGCTCTGGACATCTATCGTACCTTTATCGGGAAGTGCCGGCGGAGTTATTGTTGGCAGCTCGTACTCCTCGCTGAGGGCATATATTCTTCCGGTAATAGTACCTCCGCTCTGCACTACAGTCTGGGGGTCGCCGCCAACGCCTATTACAACATCCCCGGTGATTGTGCCACTGCCAAAGGTTATGCTGCCCGGTGCTGTGCTCTGAGTGCCAATCTGCACATTCAAGCCTGTCTCTCCTGTATCCGAGTTATAGCCAACGACCTGATTATTTTGCTCCATCGTGATTGTTTCTTCCACAAAAATCGCATGCTCAAATAATCCCTGCAACCTTAAGGTCGCACAGACTGTCCTTGTGGCCTGTTCGGCTCTTCCTACCGACCTAATAGTATAGCCGTTCGTGAGGTCCCCCGTAACTGTGTAACTATACGTTGCGTCACAGTTGGGCAGGTCTATGTCTGTTGCTTGTGGTAGAGTGCTGCCATCCCAGGGTTCAACTTTTAACTTCTCGTTCATTTCAAACAGAGCCGCTGTCAGCCCTGCGTCGGCAGCACATCGGGCTGCAATATCCAAGGCGGTTCGCGTGGAAACGGTACGGCTGTTCAGACCCAGACTAAGCAGCCCGGCTCCCATTGCAAGCAATATTAAAACCACAACTACGGCCAGCGTTATGGCAGAGCCGCGCTTTTTTGATTGCAGTAGCTTTTTCATATTCACTTCCCCCCTCCCGCACCAATTGTCTCTTTGAGAAAGCCCCGTTCTATCGTTCAACTTGTATCGTCCCTTCTCAGGTTCAATTGGTGCGGGACGATTTCTTTAATTGTGCGTAACCGCAGACGAGACAATTGTGTTCGTCTGCGTTCCATTATCGAGTTTAAGTATCATTTGGATGGACCGGCCGACCTGCTCGAACTTGCAGACGGATACATTCCCGCAGACGGTCTCGACCGATAATGTTTCCTTCGGATTCAGTCGGCCGTACTCGACATTCAGGTTACCGTTAGCCACATAGAAACGTGCATAGCGGTCAACGACAGCCGAATCGTCATTTGCGTAGTAATAGACCTCGACCCAGTTGCCTGCATCATCGAACAGGAATTTGTCCTTGCTTGCCGTTCGTATTACCGCGTCGAACTTCCTCCTTGCTACATAGCCGTCCGTAACGACATCGGAGTATATACGTTCATACTGGACGCTCCAGCCTCGCTGGCCGTCAACTAAAGCCGTGCCGATAGCAAGCACGACAATAACCAAAATTGCCGTGGCCGTTATCAACTCTATAAGCGTTAAGCCCCCTGAGGCTGTTAATCTTTTATTAGTCATTGCCGTCTCCGTCGCCCGTTATAAGGCGTATGTTGTGAGCTTAAAAGATTTATCTACATCAGTAATGCTGCTTGGTCCCTGGGTTCGCTGCGCCCAGGCTACAACGACATTCAATGCCCTCAATCCGGTACTAACGTCTTTCCAGGATAAAGTGATATAGTAGTTATCGCCATTTAACGTAATGGTGTAGCTTCCCAGGAGGGTAAAATCCGCCGGTTTGTCGGGGCCGGCGCTTGGGGTGATTGTCAGGGCTGAACCTAAATATGCCGCCGGGTCATAGGTCTCGGCGCCTTCGAGACCCCGCCAATTTTCGCAGAGCATCAGTCCGATTCGGGCTGCTGTTATCTTTGCGGCGGCTTTTTCTGCATCCAAGGCGGAATAATATCTAAAGTTGGAAGTTCCGACAAGCGCCGCCAAGAGAATAGCAATCGCAATCATTATGCTGACTAACGAAACTCCCCGGCGAGGCCGAATTTTGCATGCTTTTGGGACCATCTTAACTCTCCTCAATTTGGGAAAAGGCCCAGCTCGTTGAGACAATACTGCTCATTTTAACCGTCAGAGATGCCTTAACGACGGTCGTCCAAGTACCAGATTTTAATCGACATAAACTGCCATTAAGTTTACACGAAAACCACGTCATTCAACCGATGGCAATAAACCCCGCACCAACTGTACCCACTCTGCAAGTCTTCGTCCCTGAACCAAGAACAACCTTTTTAGCCCGGACAGTTGGTGCGGGGTCAAGCAAAGGCTGTACATTTCCCACTTATTGAGGGTCGTAAGCGTAATATCGACGTGTAAATCTCTTTATCCCGCACCGCAGTTTGTTATTTAAAGTATAGCCCAAAAAACCACAAAAGCAAGTAACTACACGTCTATTCGAGATAGCGTGGTGTTATGAAAAATCCGCACTTACAGTCTGCGTGTTTAAAACAGCGGCTTATGGTTCGTCCGATATTTTTAGACGGTAGATTGCATTAACAAACATTCATTGCGCAGAAAAAAAACGCTTCAGTCATAACCAAGACGCAGAAGCGTCCGAGAAAATCATCTACGCAGTATCCCTCGCAGCGTCCCTTACGGGACTTACGGGAGTAATCTTCTCGCAAAAGCTGATACTACTAATCTGCCGTCTGGTGCTTATGGTCTTCGGCGGCTTGTATTCCTTCTTTTTCTACGCAGTCCGGCAGAACTGCCGGATTACGGCACTGTTTTTGTTGCAAAACCACAGACCTGATTTTTGAGGTAAATTCGGAAATTGTCAGTGGAGGTAGTTTTGGCCGCTCGGCCTGGGCAGGCTTGTTATTATCAGCCTCGACAGCAATGATTGCCTTTTGAACAGCCTGCTCAGCGGGTTCATCCGTTAAGGGTCGCAAGTATATAGAAGAAGATGAGGCCTGTTGCTCGGCCCAAACCAATTTCTCCCGAATCAATTCCAAAAGTGCCAGGAACAATCCAATCATTGCAAGACGATTGGCTCTGGACTCGAAGAGGCGTTCAAAAGTCATCGGGCCTTCTGTTTGCAGCCGATGCAAAATCTCTATCTGATACAAATCAATGGGGGTATCGTCCTTGATTCGGCTGATGTCACCAATAGTGCCGGTGGCCTTGCATATCGAATCAAAGGCCTCAAGAAGGTCCCAGATACTGACCTGTTCAATATCTATCTCAAGCTCGGCGTCAGGCTTTAGTCGTTCAACAATAGTGCCGGGACGCGGGAAGCGTTCTCTTTGCTCGTCGGCGGCAACATCAAGGAGATTAGCGGCATCCTTGAATCTCTTGTATTCGAGGAGCTGGCGGATAAGCTCTGCGCGGGGGTCAGCCAAATCATCCTCTCCAAGCAGGGCTGAATCAGGTTCCGCCTTCGGCAGGAGCATTGCCGATTTTATCTGCATCAACGTTGCGGCCATTACCAGAAAGTCGCCGGCAACGTCAATGTCAAGGCTTTTGAGCATCTCGATATAGTGGATGTACTGGTCGGTTATTTTAGCGATGGAAATATCGTAAATATCCACCTCCTCCTTGCGGACCAGATACAACAGCAAATCCAGAGGCCCTGCAAATATATCAAGATTTACGCGGTAATCGGCCAATTTATGCCCTCGGTATTTCGGCTTCGATGTAATTCGTAAATTGTGCGATTGTAACAAGCTTATCAGCCATAATTATCTTCTCAGTCCGACAGCCTGGCGGGCTTTTTCGAGCGTCTCCCGGGCCACGGCTTTCGCCCGCCCGGCACCGCTGGCAAGAACTTCTTTGACATAGTCGATATTATTTTCAAGCTCGGTTCTTTTCTGCCGGAACGGCCTGAAATAATCTGTCATCAGCTCGGCGAGGCGTTTTTTGGCCTGGCTATAACCCATGCCGCCATTGCGATATTTGCTCTCCCACTCGGCTAACTCCTCCGGCGAGGCAACCAGCTTCAAAAGTGCAAAGACGTTGCATTTGTCGGGGTCCTTGGAGGCTTCGACCGGCGTTGAGTCGGTAACGATTTTCATAATCTTTTTTCTGACGCTTTTTTCAGGCTCGAATATCTCGATGGTATTTCCGTAGCTTTTGCTCATCTTTCGGCCATCGACACCCGGGACAACGGCTACGGATTCGATTATGTGTTCTTTCGGGACGGTGAACACTTCGCCGTAAGCATTATTGAATCGGATTGCGATGTCGCGAGTTACCTCGATATGTTGTTTTTGGTCGGCGCCCACTGGTACTAAATCCGATTGGTAAATGAGGATGTCTGCGGCCTGCAGTACCGGATATGCGAACAGCCCGTGATTAGGGGCCAGACCCTGAGCGACTTTGTCCTTGTAGCTTGTGCATCTCTGCAACAGGCCCATCGGGGTTATGCAGGAAAGCAGCCAGGTCAGCTCTGTAACTTCGGGCACATCAGACTGGCGCCAGAAGATGGTTTTTTCGGTATCGAGGCCAAGAGCGATATAATCCATTGCGACATCAAGCGTATGGCCGGCAACCTCGGCTGGCGTTGGATTGCTCGTAAGCGCATGGAAATCGGCAATGAAATAAAAACAATCGTGCTCAGCCTGTAGCTGCAGGTGCTGACGCATGGCACCGAAAAAGTTGCCTATATGAAGCTTGCCGGATGGTTGTATGCCCGAAAGAACCCTCAAAATTAAGCTCCCGATACCAAAAACCAAAAACTTATATCCGAAAACGCAAAACTATCATATTAAAAATAGCGGTATTCGAAACAGATGTCAATGAATTACAATCAAGAATATGGGATTGTTTTTTTCAGTCAAGGCGTAAAAACTTCTTTGGCCAAAAAGCAATTCGCCCGAACCAGCCCCCGCAAGCAACAAGCAGGGGCAGAACTATAGCCGGTTTGGGCGTGTGTTTAACTTTTGGTTGTATCGTATATGAGCCGTTGACCCCCGCCGGCAATGCCGCAAGGCATCCTGCGGACAAGCGGGGGTTGACGTCTCTCTAAAATCCTTTGTCACAAAGTCTTTGTCCAATCCCCCTCTCTTGTACCGTGATAAGTCCTCAGCACATACTCAAATTTGCTTACGGACCTCGGCTTGAGCGTTAGGGTGAATTTGACGGTGTCCTTGTCCTCTTCCTCGAATTTGTCAAAGTCGCCGCTTCTGGTCAGCTTCCAGTACGAGGTGCTGAAGTTGCGTTTTATCTCGACCTTAACGCCAATATCGCGAGTGTTTTTAACTTCGACTTTGAAATTGCGAATCTCGTCCCAGCCGGAAACGTTGCCTCGCCCGTCGAATCTGTAATTATCCGTCTGGAAATCCATCAGTGTCAGCTCGACAGCAACGTTGGCGACCGCGCCGAGGTTAAGCTCCACGTCCTCATCCACAGGGATATACTTAAACGAAGACTGTCCCGTATAAGATAAGTGCCCCTCACCGCCGGCATTTCTATAAACCTTCAGCATACCGCCGGGGATTGGAGTTTCGCCCAGCTCGTGCTCTTTGTCGTTTTTGAAGCTGAGAAACCTCACTACAAATTTCCCATAGCGTTCTTCTTCGTATTTGTAAAGATTCACCACCGGCACATTATCAACATCAAAGCTGAGCAGCCGTTTCGACCAGCCGGTCGGTATCGTTTCGGTCCCTTCGATTGTATAGAGAAAATACTCGCTCAGGCCCTCTTTTTTAATTTCTTTCTGCGCGAGTACCTCCACAGCTTCTTCCGCCAATGCAAATGCTCCTTTGGCCTCCATTCGGCCTCTGGCAGGGAGAGCCGGTGCCATTGCCGGCACGGGAATTGCTTCTTCCGGTCTGCCATAAGGATACTGCCGTCTTGCAAGCTCGGCAATCTCATCGAGTATGTGGACTTTGCCGACAATCAGTCTTGTCTGTGCGTTTTCGTAATCCTCGCCGCTGTTGTTTGTTACCCGCACATAGCCCTGCAGGCGCATCATCTTTTCGTCTTCTGTAAGCGTACCCATATAAAACGCCCGCCACGACAGGCCGCTTGTCAGATATGAAATCTCCACCGGCACTTTACCGCGAACGGCACTTTCGATATTCCATAAGCCCAGGTTCGTTACCCTCGGCGGATAAGTCAGTTCGGCAATATCAATTTTATCTGCATCAGCTTTAGGCAGCATCTCCAAGCTGGTCGGGTCGATGAGTGTATTGGCCCAGGAAAATTGCAGCTTGTTTTCTCCGTCTTTTAGCGTAAGTGCTCTGCTTTCACGCACCAACGTCATATCCGCCGAGTTATAAATCGTAAGCTGCACCGTATCCCGCGAAGGCAGTGTAACCAAATCGACTTTCGCCCGGCTAACGCCGGTCATCACAACAATTATAAGTAGTGCACAAGTCATAAGTGCATAAGTGCATAAGTTTTTTGTCCTTGTGCCTTTGTGCTCTTGTGCTCTTGTGCTCCTAAGTAGTGCAGGTATTATGCGCTTCATTTTGTTGCTCCTTTAGTTTGGAAAGGTCAAGGTTTTATCTTCTTATCACGGGCTCCGGTCTTGGAGGTTCAGGCCTTACATCTACTCCAGGCCGTATATTACGGCAATGATAGTGCATCGTCAGCTCCTTCGTGGCCGGACCGTCCGCGGTGCGGGCGGGAAGCTCAATCTCAAACTCAAGCGTATTAGCGTCCTTTTTCTCGTACTGCATATTACACTTTTCCATATCCCACTGGCCGGGGATGTGCTGTATCATCGTAAGTACAGCAGGACTGTCCTTGAAATTCTCAATCTTTGCCGTGATTATTTCGTCTGTATCATAGAGAACGACTTTCGGGCTTTTATCGTTGTTCCTTCGTATGTTGATTTGAGTGTCCGCCATTTTGCGCTGCGTAACGACTATGTCCCTGCTGTCGCCGATATAGAGTTCCATTTTCTCGCCGACCGGCACCAGTGCCGTTACGTCTTCACCCAAAAAGATGGTGCTCTCGTGTCCGTCGTCTTGGAAAAGTCGTGCCTTACCGCCCCAGAGTGCAAATTCGCCCAATCCGCTTTTATTGTCGTTGACAATTCGATAACTAACGGGGATACCAACATTCCTGTTTTCCAACTGTTCCGGGTCCCACGGCAGCTCGGCTGCATCGAACGTCCAGATTTTTTTAATCGGCACCTTCGCGGCGCTGAGAAACAGCATCTGCTTGGTCTCCTCATGGTCGATGCCCTGCTCAAAGGCCTCGCCGTAATCCAAAAGCACCCGCGCCTTATCGAAATCCTCACCTGAAAAATTCCGCAGCACTAAGTAGCTTTTCAAATCAACGAGGGTTTCAGCCTTGTCGGCTATCGCCTTGTAAGTAATCAGCCGGTCGATATTGCTCAGCAGATAGCTGATTCGCGCCGTCTCGGCATAGTCACCATCGCTGCTGATTTCCCATACCAGAGCCGCCTCATCAGGCGGATAACTTACATTCAAAAGCGTTACCTTATCCGGATGGTCAAGGACCATGAGCCGAATTGAGTCAGCGTCAATAGAGACAGCCTTCCAGGAAAAGTCCACTTTATTAAGCCCTTTTTGCAACGTCAGGACGCGCTCTTCTTCGATTAGTGTCGCCATCGGGTTGTCTAAGCGAACCACGGTCGCCGCCCGCTCAGGCAGCGCAACTAATTTGATTCTTGCTTCAGTGACGCTGACAACTACAAATCCAAGAACCATCGCTAAAACCTTGCTTCTTTTGCCGTTCATAATTCGGTCTCCTAAAAAATTACTTTTTAATCTTTTTATTTGTCATTTAACCTTCATTCTTTTGGAGCAAAATTTTCTTCTCGCACACCATGGTACGTCGTTACTGTGTATTCAAATGTCCGCTTGCTTCGCGGTTCAAGATTTAGCTTAAAGCGAGCGTGCGTGGCATCGTACTTTTCATAGGCAATATCAGTCTGCATAGTCCAGTACGCAGTGTCAAAGCCGCGGGTAATTTCAATCCCTATCGGCAGCATCCGGGTATTTGTAATTTCTATCTTCCAGGTTCGTATTTCATCCCAGCCAGCAACGTTGCCCTTAGTGTCGAACATAAAATTATCCGTCTTAAAATCCATCAGCTTCGGCTCAACATTGACCAATCTGGCTGGGCCAAGATTTAACTCTACCTCTTCATCCACCGGAATATATTTAATATTCGTCCCGCCTACGTATGATAAATAGCCTTTGCTGTCGGCCTGGCTGTAAATCTTGACATCCCCGTCCGGAATCGGCGTTTGGCCCAGATTGTGCTCCTCGTCGTTTGCGAACTTAACGAACCTTATTGTCTGCTCGCCCCAGCGCTGCTCGTCGTATTTATACAAACTCTCAACTTCAATATCAGCAGCATCGAGCGAAAGCAGTCTCTTGCCCCACTTATCCGGTATGGTCTCTGTGCCTTCAATCGTGTAGAGGAAGTACTCGCTGAGCCCTTCTTTGACGATTTCCTTGCGCCTCAATTCTGTGCCGAGTTCTTTTTCAGCAAACTCATAGAAAAGTTTTTCATCGAGGCGTTCAGGTTTTTCTTCTAAGGCCCGAAAACCACCGTAAGCATCAAACTCCACCGGTCTGTTGTAAGGATACTGGCGCTTCGCCAGCTCGGCTATCTCATCGAGGATATGGACCTGACCGACAATCAGGCGGGTCTGGGCGTTTTCATAATCCTCCCCACTATTGTTACCAACTCTTACATAGCCGGACAATCGCATTGTTTTTTCATCTTGCGAAAGTGTGCCCATATAGAACGCCCGCCAGGAAAGTCCGCTGGTAAAATACATTATCTCGAACGGTACCTGGCCGCTGACCTCTGAGCGAATGAGCCAACGGCCAAGCTCCCGCAGCCTCGCTGGAAACACCAACTGCTGTATATCAATTTTATCGGCCTGGGCCAGCGGCTCCAGGGACAGCGAAGTCGGGTCAATCAACGTATTGGCCCACATAAATTGCAGCCAGTTCCAGCCTTTTTTTAACGTCAGATTCCGCCGCTCCCGCACCAGAGTCAAATCGGCAGAATTGTAAATCGTAAGCTGCACCTTGTCTCGTCTCGGCAGTGTAACAAGCTCAATCGCGCTTGCCGGTGCAAAAGGCGCCTGCTCCGGTATTGCAGCCTCCGCGGTCCCACCAACCGCAGCATACCTGTCAGCTTCCTTTCCCTTCGGCGCCATCGCAAGCATTCTTTTCCCAACAGCTTTTTCATCCAAGCGCCCGGCCGATGTAATCTCCGGTTTGCTTGCGAGCACAATTTTCTCTTCCACTGGAATCGTCTCTTTCGCAAATTCGCGTTTCTTTGACCCATCCTTACTTAATTGAGCAGCAACCAGCAGAACTCCTACCAGTAACACAGCCGCTGCTGAGCTGAGCCACGCATATTTCCTAAACCAAACAATCCTTTTTTGTACTGGCTGGCTGGCCTGTTCTACCACACGCGAAATCAAATCCTCGGAAATTTTAGTCTCTTCACGCAGCAAATCCAGTGTCGCAAATTTCCGTTTTAGTTTCTCCAGATGCTCCCGGCATTCGCCACAGCTTTGGAGATGCTCGGCTGCCTCCTTCATCCGCATCTGCGGAGCCAGTTTGAACTGGTATTCGATAAGCTCTCGTTCTGTAAGATGATTTTGCATTTCCGTACCACCTAAACATCAGGTAATTTTTGTGCCAGCGTCCTCAGTGCCCTGTACATTTGCGTTTTAACCGTCCCGAGAGAACAGCCTAAAACCTTTGCTACTTCCGGGTAACTTAGCTGCTGGTAATAGGCCAGAACAAGCGTCGCCCGTTGTCTTGCTGGCAGCGAGTCAATTGCATTTCTGACTTGTTCGGCCTGCTCGGCTTTGGCCGCCTCCTGCGAAGGCTCATACGAATCGTCCGCCAGTGCAACCGCTCCCAGCTCCTCGCCGTCCCGGTCGGCACAATCGAGTTTCTGATTCAACGATACAACTCGCATCCTTCTGTGCCTCCGCAAACCATCGATAGCCACGTTTGTTGCAATGGTAAAAAGCCAGCTCTTAAACTGACTGCCGCGAAACGTATGGGCTTTTTCATACACACGCTTGAAGGTCTCCTGAAAAAGGTCTTCTGCCTGGTAGTGATTACCGCTCATTCGCATCAAATATCCTAATATACTGTCCCCGTATCGGCGTACAAGCTCACCGAACGCCATCGGGTCGCCCCTACAATGGGCCTCGATTAAGCTTTTATCGGTGTTATCCATTGAGGCTATTTACTCCAGCTACCAGTATAAACGGCTATCGTAGCCTATCGGTTGACAAATAATGAAGTAAATTTTCTGTAAAATTTGAGTTTCTTGATGCTGTGCGCCCGCAGGCCTTCTCCGCATACATTATTGGCAGGCCGGGCCGCCGATATTTTCCCCCTGGCAATTCGATATATAACTAATGAAAGTATGAAGCCGTAGCCGCAGGTTGGGCTTTAGCCCACCGAGACGAAGTTGGTGGGGCAAGCCCCACCCTACAATTCTTGTCCATTGCCCAGAAAACAGCGTTGATTAGCAGCCGGCGAAATTGCGGATTTTTAAAATCGTCAGGATGACCTAACGATGTATAGAAAATGCGGGATTGTTTATACCTGTTTGTCCAGGCCACCGGCTCAGGTTCCTTGTCGGGAATCGTGCCAATCAACAGCCGTGTTGTTGAATCAGTCAGCGGTCGCACTTCGTACAATGAGCCGTTGCTTGTAAATGGCAGTTGCACGCCGGCAAGTATCGGATGACCCTCGGCCCCGGCGGCGACTGTAACGGCGCACTTTGGCCCGCTGCCATGATGACCGTGATAATTACCGCCTAAAACCTCGGGGTCTAACTTTTGCCATTCGAGAAACCCATCCGGTGCATCGCCGCGAGTATCAAACGCATGGCTGGCGGTCCGTAAGCCAATCAATGGCCTGCCGCTCTCCATGTAGTCACGGAAATATTTCATTTGCTCGGCCTGCAGCGCTCTGCGCCGTGCGAACAGCACCGCTAAATCCGCATTCGTCAGCGCCTCCATACCCGCAATGTAGTAGCGTCCTTCACCTGTTTTGTTCGTGCTGCCTTGCAGTACCTCACAGTAAAGACCGTATTTTATTTCCAGCTCGTGTGCAAACTCTGGCAGCGTATGGGCGGCCTCGTATTCGTTTTCGGCTGAAATAAACACCACACGCGGACGCCCGTCATTTTTAAAACAAAATTGCGGCTGGCCCGTGAATACCGTTGAAGTAATTGTCGGGCAGACGTACTTTTCTATATGCTCGACTATCAGGTCGGTGCCGGTAAAATGGCTGACAAAAGGGCTCATCCTTGAATTGTACATTGTATCGGTCATATCGCGCATCAGCACCACGTTTTTGCCGTACCTGGCCATATTGCGAAGCCCGAAGGGTCGGCCAAGAACGCACATATTCGTATGCACGCCCATAATAATAACGTTGTCGATGCCGCGCTGCTCTAACAGGTTACATATTTCCACGCCCGAATCGCTGATTGCGTCCTCATTACGAATCTCGATTGTTTCCACCTGCCTGCGCCAGGGCGAACCCTGTTCGCACTTCGGCTGACAATCACAGCCCCCGTCCGAATGGTCAATTGGGTATCCTGTTGTTTTTTCCTCATCATCAATCCAGTTACACCATTTACTTATATCCTCAGGAATATTCGCAGTCTTAGGTGCATCCTGGGCACGTTTGCGAGCCGGATGGTTCTCGTAAAAATCGACCGTGCCGCTGGGCGAATGTACTATCAATATGCCCATATTACGCGCTTTGCGAACAATCTCATTCATACGCGGCGCAAGCTCCGCAACCCTGCTGGTCGCGCCCTTGCACCAGTGCTCATTCCATATATCGCAAATGATGATAGCTGTTTGCTTGGGGTCCCACTCTAACTTATTCTGCACGACCCTGAATCGACCGGTGCCATCGGATAACGGTTCACGACCGCGTGCATCAAGGGCCAGTTTTTGTTCGGAGCCGCCGGCACCCTCAGCCCGGACCAAAGTATAAGGGCTAAGTAATAAGCCTGACAACAGTATAAAAACAATGGCTAACATCCTGAATCGATGAATCTTCATAAAACTGCCTCCTAAAAATATATGTATCTATTGATTCGTATCCGGCTGTAGGATAGCACAGAAGTGAACTAAATACAAGCTTATAGCTCATCCATCCGACTATTTCCATCGAAGCTGCTGGAGTTCTTCTTTGGTGCGGATGAACTTCACGGTGCCATCGTTTAAGAGGACACAGCCGCCCTTTGGCTCGTGGTTATCAAAAGTAAAAAGCTCAGGCCCACCGTGCTGATTCCAGCCCGCTTTTGTTTCAAATAAAAGAACCACATCCAGTGGAGAATCCGGTTTACAATTTGTGCGTGGTTCTTTATGTTCAACACCTTCGCCAGAGTGGGCTGAGGGGTTGTGGATTTCTAAAGCATTGCCAGCCAGCCGCCATCGACATATATGATTTGTCCTGTGATAAAATCGCCTGCCTTTGATGCAAGCAAAACAGCCGTGCCCACGAGGTCGTCGGGCTGTCCCCATCGCTCAAGCGGAGTTTTTGAAAGAACCCACTTGGTAAAATCTTCATCGGACCACAGCGGCTCCGTAAGCTCTGTTGCAATATAGCCGGGCCCGATGGCGTTTACATTTATATTGTATTTGGCCCACTCCACCGCTAACGTTTTTGTCAGCATAAGCAGGCCGCCCTTGCTGCTGGCGTATGCTGCAGTGGTCGGCCTGGCACCGTGACATGTCAGTGAGCCGATATTGATAATCCTGCCGGCTTTCCCAACCTGTTTTCGATGACGGCAAAAGACCTGCGAAATTACCAGCACAGCGGTCAGATTGACCTCAATGACCCGCCTCCAGGTCTTCAGGTCAATGTCTTCGCTTGGCCCGCGAACGGTTATCCCGGCACAATTGGCGAGAATATCTATGCCTTTCGTTTCGGAAACTATATTCTCGAAGAAGGCTTCTATCCCTTTTATGTTTCCGAGGTCAAATGTGAAGGTCCACACCTTCTTTTTGGTAACAGCCTGAATTTGCTTTTTAGCGGCTTCAAGCGGCTCTTTACTACGAGCGACAATTGCAACGTCGGCTCCATGTTCAGCCAGGCCTTTTGCCACCGCAAGGCCGATACCTCTGCTGCCGCCGGTAACCAGCGCCGTCTTGCCTGATAAGTCAAAAAGTTTGCTTTCCATAACAGCTTAATAGAGCAGAAAAGCTTCAAAATAGCAAGGCTGAAAGCGGTGATTACCTATTCGACAAAACAACCTTTTACGGAATTTTGCTTTACGGGCAACAAAAGCTGTGCGAAAATACCTCTTACACTTTAAGGTGTTGTGACTCAATATAGGGGTATCTATCAGGCTCATTTTGTGCAAATAGGAATATTATGAAACGCACAAATCTGAATTTTATTATTGATTTGGTTGCTTTTTTAGACATGCTGGGTTTGGCATTTACCGGTTTTATTATGAAGTATATCCTGCCGCCTGGTAGCAGCGGGTATGGCCGAGGATTTCGAGGAGGCCGTGGGCCTGCGGAAGAGATTAAGACTTTGTGGTCGATGACCCGCCATGAATGGGGTGGTATCCATTTCTATTTAGCTGTTATTTTTGCCGTTTTGATGGTTTTGCATATCATTCTGCACTGGGGGTGGATAAAAGCTTACTTCAAATCTCTGTTTGGTATTTCACGAAAAACAACCAGCTAATAGCTCAAGGATTTTTACGCAGATTAACAATCTTGAGAACTGAGATTTTTTAAAATTGGTGAAAACTGGGGTTTTTTAGGTTCATTTCCTCGGAGATGTTGTTTTTCAGGCTAATAATGGGGGTCAATGTGTGAATATGCGGAGTATAGGCAAAATTGGCAAGATAAGAAACGACAAAAAATGTTGGTAAAATGGTCTGAAATGAGTAAGAAAATCGGAGAAATGCACACTCTTTTTGTATAAATTCATCAAAAATTAGCACTTTTTAAAAATTAACATTTTGTTAGTTTAGGAAAGATAGGAAAACCTGTAGGCATTGGCTCAAGGCTCGTTGGTCATGAAAATTCGAAATCCTAATCCATCGACTACGCTCAGGACAGGTATCGAAATTCGAAACAAATTCAAATGCGGTTACGCACGCTTCTGACAGCGTGACCAAAATGTGAAATCCAAAACAAACACGGACTGAAACTGACCTCTAAGGCATGGACTGAAAACGGATTTTGGGGTTTTCTTTGTCGGATTTTGGGGTAAAATGATAGCTGGATTCTCGTTACTCGATACTGGATATGAGTTAGCGTATAGCGCGTAGCGTGGAGCTTAGACGAGAAAAAAGTAAAGGGCAAGAAAGCAGATGGTCTTGTACATATGCGCGAGATAGGTAAGATAATCGAGAAATTATGTTTTATTGCCGATGTAAAGTTCAAATCGGATAATGAGAAAAAAATTAATGCCAAGTGCGAGAGTCAGTGAACGAACCTTTTACGCACCAATGATAGACATCATTCGTTCAAAAGGAGGGCAAGGTGTACAGGAGGTACAATTCGATTCGGTTCCTGATATTGTTTTCAGTATCCGCAGACGACGTTGGCTTTTGTCGGTTAGAATGGGTGACAGTCCTGCGACAATAAAAGACGCCTTTCTGCAATACCTGCGACATAAAGAGGAAAGCGAAATAAAGTTTGGCATGGTCGTTTTTCTCCCGGATGCATTCCGTGAAGTTGAGCCGGAGGAGACAGCGTTGCGGGAGGCGCTTGATAGAGATAATATTACGACACTCATCGATGGGGGTGAGGTCAAGGAAGAGTTGAGAGACCGGCCATTTGTCGAAGTTATTGATTTTCTCGTAGAAGAAGTAATAGCACGTCTTGCCCGCAGGGAAATATCCTATTATTCCCTCAAGCTTGTTATATCTCTTCTCCAGCAACAAGTAACCGAGATGATGCGGCAAATAAAGATGGAAGAGCCGGTGTTGTTGAGCATAATCACGGACAAGCACCTGCTTTCGGATCTCGGACACTTAAGCCGACGAAATGCGGAAGAAGTTGTTTGTTTCTTAGGGTCATATATTTTCTTAAGTCAGGTATTATTCCTGCGGCTGCTTACCGCCGCAAAACCTGAACTGATTCCTGTCAGAACACCAGCAACTCACAGCAGTTTGCGACATGCCTTTTCTAAAGTGCGGGAGATAAACTATCGCCCAATTTATAGGTTTGACGTTCTTGACAGCATAAACGAAAAATATTTGAGAGATACTTTTGACCTGCTGTGGGGTTTAGAAATTGAGCGGATTCGCTTTGAATTGCCCGGACGAATATTTCATGAATTGATGCCACACGCAATCAGAAAAATGCTTGCGTCTTTTTATACAAGACCGCATGCTGCTGATTTACTGGCCCAATTAACAATCGAAGATAGCGGGGAAACCGTTTTAGACCCTGCGTGCGGGTCGGGAACTATTCTTACATCAGCATATCGTCGCAAACGCGACCTTTTCATCGAAGAAGGCAAAGGAGGCAATCCACACAAGAGATTCTGTGAACGCGAAATCTTTGGCGCTGACATAATGCCCTTCGCCGTTCATCTGACTTCCGCCAACCTTGCCGCAATGGATGCAGGCACAATCATTGAAAAAACTCAGATTATTCAGAGCGACAGTATTAAACTGAAACCCGCTTTTTATGCGTCTGGTATCACCGGACATCTATTTCCTCAAACGGCTAAAGCAGAAACAACCGATGAAGACCTTTATGATATAGACCTCAAACCGATGGACGTTGTTTTAATGAATCCGCCTTTCACCAAAGTGGAACGTGGCATAAAGAAATTCGTCGATATGGAATTGTTCAAGTCAAAATGCGGCGGAGAAGTCGGTCTTTGGGGACATTTTATAATGCTTGCGGACTCTTTTCTTAAAGACGATGGTATTTATGGTGCTGTAATTCCTATCAACGTCCTTAGGGGCAGGGAAAGTCAAAAGGTGAGAAAACATTTGTTTGAAAACTGGACTCCTCTTTACATCTTAAAGCCCATTCATAATTATGGTTTTTCTGAATGGTCGGAATACAGAGATATTCTTTTCATTGCTAAAAAACAAAAGCCGCTCGACCATTACAAAGTTAAATTCTGCCTTGTCAAAAAAGACCTGACTTTACTCACTGACGAAGATGTTAAATCCATAGCAAACCTCGTAAAATCCAAAAACAAAGTCCGCAACCATGAACTTGTTGATATAGATACGCACGAAATCTCAGAAATCAAAAAGCACTTTATAAACATGATGTGGTTCTGTGGTGGAGTTAGTTTGTCCGGTAGAGACAGAATTGTCAATCTGGTTGGAAAATTAGAAAACAAATTGACTATTTTTCCGCAAGATTATTTCAGAGAAGGATATCGACCTGTTCCGCGGGGTGTATCGAAGTTTTTATTTATCACAAGAAGCTCACATCCTTCACGTATAGAACAGGCCTTCTTAAGATTTGATGAAGATAATGAACGTGAAACTTTGATAGCTAAGTCTCCTCTCGGCGCCGATTACAGCATCGAAAGAGATTCATTAACACATACGTTGCGAACATCGGTCGGGCTTTCAAAAATGGATATCACTAACAATTATGATTATATCTTCCATGAAGCATACCCAGATTTAAACCGCGTTTGTCGAGCAGCAGGTCAAAACATCCCTGATAGAGCATTTTGGCATCATATCTTAAATGAGCTTGAATTGGTAAGAACACAGATTGTTGTAAATCACAGAATGAATCCTTTTTCGCCAGCAACTTATCTAAATGCTTTTTATAGTGATTCTGAAATATCTCCTTCAAATCAAATGAATGTAATTTTAGAGCGTGAACCGGCTCGCGCTAAAGCAGTTTGTACGTTGTTAAACTCAATATTGTTTTTTTCGCAATTCTTTTTGCTGAAGGAAGAAAGTACAGGCCGTTTTATCAATGTGAGATTTTATGATCTTGAGCAAATGCGTCTCTATCCCGATGGGAAGAATGTGAAAGCATTGGTTAAAGTGTTCGACGCACATGCTAATTCGGAATTTCATGCTTTACGATACCAGTTTGACCAGAATTTTGACCAGCATTACGAAGAATTCTGGGAAAAACAAAGAGGCAATAATCAGGGTAAGCTTTTCACTGTTCTGGATAAACCCATTGAACCTGTGGACGTCCGCGTTGAATTCGATTTGGCTGTCTGCAACGCAATCGGCCTTGATATAACAAAGAAAGACCTTATGGAACTATACGAAATAATCGTCCGGGAAATGATTATAACAAAAGGGCTAAAACGAGACTGATATCTTATTCGGCTTAATATTTTCTTTGAAAATTAAATAGTTCAACTATATAATAATTGTGCCCCTGCTCGGAGTCGAACCGAGATGGCCACGCGAGCCACGACATTCCAAATGCCGCGTGTATGCCTATTTCACCACAGGGGCACAAAAATGGATCTTGCTCAGACATAAAGTCCAAGCAAGATTCAGTGAAATTTTATCTTGACTTGGTGGCGCACGAGGCCATAATGAATAATATATGGGGTAGTCCATTACCATGAGTCACAAAATTTAACGATTACCCTTAAGGTCGGTGGTGTTAGCGCACCACCGACCCCGCTATTATAAGTTATTCTTTTCCTGTTTCCTTAAACGATATAAGCCGCGCCGAACCCTTTGAAAAAGGTCATCTCGCCTGTACATTGCACAAGCTATGGCCGAAGCTAACCCAGCCTTTGCACCAGTTGTAACACCTTTTGCTGTTAATGAAGAACATATTTCCTTAACGTGCATTGACCTATTATTTTCGTATAATACTACTCTTATATGCTCTACTAACGAACCCTGTTGAGTAACTGGCTCGGTATTTGGGACATTATCCTCTGAAGGTAAAAGCGGTTGTTCAGGGTTATCTATCGCTCTTAGCCGTTTAAGGACACCTTCTTCAATCATTATCTTGATTCGCAAATCTTTGATTTTGTCCTCGACTTGTCTGATTTGTTCTTGTATATTACCCATAAAATATGTCCTTAAAAAAATTTATCATTATTTAATTTTACTGATTTGACCGAATTTGTCAAGCGCCAATTTGCGAAAAAACAAAAAAAATCTTTGCCCGCCAAGATGAGCCGAAATGAATGAAAAGAAATGAAAAGAAATGACCAAAAAGAAACCCCCAAAACGAGGCTCTAAATCAGCCCTTCTTAAAATCGAGGGCGATTGGCAAGGTGCTGTCAATAAAGCATTTAAGAAAGAGAGGCCAAAAGAGGAATGGTAAATCTGGGGAAACAATACATATTTCTTTTTGATGGTGGAGGGTCGGTCCTTCGATTAAACTCAGGACAGGTTTTATGCGGGCAGGAATTGGAGCGTCGTCGTGCCGACGATGGCTAAACAAAAAAAGCGGGTGAAAACCAGGGCAAAATATATTTGAGATTGCCACGGTCCTTTGGGACCTTCAATGACCGTTTTGTATTGCGTATAAAGAAACCCCCCAGTAAAACGGGGATTAGAGAATTAGAGAATTAGAATATAAAGGACCCCACGTGAAACCCTTCGACTTCCCCTTCGGATGCGCTCAGGGCTTCGTCTAATTCAGGGCAGGCGTGGGGCTAAACATTTAAGAAAGAACAACCCCGGCCAAAGGCCGGGGCTAAATATTTTTTGAGATTGCTGCGGACTGCTTTGCGGGGCTTGCAATGACATCGCACCAAATTGTGACGGGGGAAATAAAAACCCCGCGTAAAACGCGGGGCTAAATATATGGAATGATTTCACACCGAATAAAGGCTGTGTCAACCGGTACATGGGTAACACTTTAAACCGGGAACATAGGTAACAGGTAATAAGGACTTAGGATACCTGCTTGCTGGGGTTAACCCCAGCAAGCAACGCACGGCTCTTGGCCGGCGTAACCT
>Ga0315314_1000432_pt1 | contig 46764 bp, 53 predicted proteins | sample TDP9_MG_FD_203631 | JGI IMG/M metagenome (GOLD analysis project Ga0315314, IMG submission 203631) | Freshwater sediment microbial communities from Lake Towuti, South Sulawesi, Indonesia - TDP9 | ecosystem: Environmental > Aquatic > Freshwater > Lake > Sediment | place: Indonesia: South Sulawesi... | reverse complement strand
CTTCTTCCATTCTATTATCGCTTCTTGATACTTGCCCTGAGAATAATAGGTTATTCCCTGCTTATAGTATCCCTCTATGATTTCAGGGTCTACTTTAATCTCCGTTTCTTCCTCTTTCTCTTCGGGGAGTAGTTCTGGTTCCTTCTTTACTTTCTTCCTTGCTCTTTGCTCAGCCTCTTCTCTCAGTTTCTCTTTTGCCCTGGCTATGTAATCCTTAGCCTTTTGATGGTAGGGGTCTAATCTCAAGACCTTATTCCCATAGCTTATGCTCTCACTCCATTTCCCTTCACCATAATAATTTACCTGCATATCATACGTCTCTTTTATTTTCTTATTCTTCTCCTCTTCGTTCAATCTTTTTCTTTCCAAGTCTGCCTCTTTTTCTAATATTGTCTTTTCTTTCTCCAGATACTCTTTTACTTCCTCTCTTGTCGGGTTTACTCCCAAGAGAAGTTCCCAATGCGTAACTGCACTATCAACATCTCCTTTCCTGTAGTCAAGATATGCCTGAGCATAGTAGAAATCCTCTATGTTCTCAAAATCTGCTCTACCTACGGTATCCTCCATCTTATTCTGAATCTTTCCTACATACCTTTTAGTGGCCTTATTTTCCATATCCACACTGAGTCCTATCTGGAGCTCTTCCGATGCTCTTAAGTATTCTTGTTTCCTACAGTATCCCTTTGCCCTTTCGTAATAACTCCTTACAGTCTTGGCTTCTTCCCATTCTTTTGTCCCCACAAGAGGCAGTACAGGCCCAAAACTTATTCCTAAAGAGAAACGATGGCTCGCTCCCATCTCCTGAGAACCATAGGCGTAATCCATATTATAATTTTTTATCCTTAATCCTGCTCCTATGGTAAGCTCACTATCATCCAGGCCAGCTCTCAATCCTATCGTATTCATTATCTTGTACTCAAATCCATAGTGAAATTTTTCTTTGCGGTGTTCTGTCTTGTCCATCTCTACGGAAACTGTAGCCGTCGTATTATACTTATAGAAATTAAATCCACACTCGTAAGACGCACCCAATCTTCCGCTTATCGGGAATGTATCAGCCTCCTCATCCAGTTTTAATCTCGGTTGCAATACATTCTGGACGATAAAACCTAAGCTCAACCCTTTTACTGGCTTAGAGATAACTCCTACATCAATGCCAACACCCGTACCTGAGTAACCTAAAACACTTTGATTAACTATTTTAAAGTTAGCCCCATAGCTCAATTTAACAGGTATAGAATATATGTAATCCTGCCTTCTGGCATAGGATAGAAAAATTGTATCCTTTGATTCGTTGAAATGGCCCAAGACCGTAGGGCCTGATTCCGTCCTTTCAAAATCGAGGGAGCGTAAATCCACCAGTCCTATACCAAATACTCCTAAATCAAAGAAAGGACGGCTATAGCCAAGATAACTTAAAAATGTGGTTTCAAAAAGGTTTGTATATTGAGCAATAACCTCCTGTTGCCTTAGATGCGCCAACCCAGCTGGATTCCAATAAGGAGCTGTTGCGTCATTGGCAATACTTACATAAGCCTTTCCCATGCCCAATGCTCTCCCTCCAACACCCCAGCATAGGTATGCGCCCGGCAGACCTGCATCGGCTTCTTTCTGCTTAACAGCCTCAACATAACCTGTAAAAAATGTAAAAACTAAAACAAAACACGCCATTATTTTTGATATTTTTCCCATTGGAAATACCTCGTAATTATAACTTGGTGGGTCGAGCCCATCCGGTTTCCGACAATAATGGTGTCCCACCAGTTTGGTCGCTCGCTCTTTCCCGATCCCGTCCCGGTCTCGGGACGGGGTAGGGTGACAATGATGGCACTCTGAAGAGTGCCCGACCCCGAGGCACTATTTTCGCCGGCTAAAGCCGTCGGCTACCATTTTTCGACGATATCGAGATTGCTTCGCCCTTCGGGCTCGCAATGGCAATATTAAAATATTTCACCTGGGGGATTTTATCAGGTGGCGCGAGACTTCTGCCGGCCAAAATATATTTACAGTTAGGTCTTGAAATCTTGAAATCAGTATGTCAAAAGTATATTAAAAAAGCTAATTTGTCAAATAGCAAGGAAGTTCGAAAGATTGAGGTTTTATTTCAGATACTTATAGCCTCTTTATATGGTGAATATGTAAAAATTGCGAACTGTTTGTAAAACTTTTGCACCTTGTTGAACTCTCAATCTCTCACTATAAATATATACCATTGATATTATGGATGGGTTAACAAATTGTTAATTTCTTGTTAAATTTTGGGGTTTGTGTTTTTCTCCCACACATACTGTACAATTAATTCGAAAAAAGCCTCTGGGTTTGCCCCAAAACTGCCGAAGTGGGTTCGCCACTAAAGAAAAGAATTCACAGGATTCTTCTTCCACGCTCCCAGGAAAGATTCTCTTATCCTAATCTAACTCCTGGAGAAAAACCATTATTATTGAGGAGTTAACAAGCCTTTGATGACAACCATCTCTAAATGTTATCAAATCAGCAGGATGAGTCTACTTAATTGGCTAAACAAAGCAGTAGAAAATCTCCTCAGGTTCTTTTTCCGCACCAATAAAAAAGCTCGCCAAACTACCTGATTGACTTCGGCAGCTTGGCGAGCTCAATCTGGAGTCGGACGCTACTTTGGCTCCATAGCTTTGCGTCCCCCGATCTCTCGGGGTTTGCCTTTTGCGAAGCCTTAACTCTACTTATATTTTATGCTATAGAAGTGAAGAATGTGTGAAAGAATTGTGAAATCTTTGTGAAATTTTAGGGTTTTGTAAATATTCAGCAATTTTAATGGTTAAGGTCAAGATGCTTTTTCCAATCTCTCTGAAAGTCACTTCTTAGATATCCCCTCCTTTCGGAAGGACTCCGATTCGACCTTGCGGGAGGATTCCACACCTTAGGCGACCACTGATTCCGCTCTCACTTTCGTCCTCTCTCCATAGAGGAGAGGGGACAATTGCCACCCACATGGCATGTTTCGGCAAGTCCATTTTCGGCTTGTAGTGTTGACATCGGTATTTCAAGCGAAGAAAAAAAATTACAAATGGCTTTCAAGGCACAGGAGGCAACCGTAAATAAATAGGCCCGGGTCTCTCCAAATAGTGGGAATTTCTTGTAAAATATGTCTGGGAACACCACAGCCTTTATAAATATCTACCAAATTTTAACGGCTAAAGTCAAGAGGTTTTTTGAGATTTCTAAAAAAGTGGCCTAACAGGCCCTTTTTTGCCAAAAACCTCGTCCCTCCCTTTCGGGAGGACTCCAGAGGCAATTTCATTGAAGACGCGGAGCTATCGCTCCGCTAATCCCCGTCACCCTTAAGGGCGACCGACCAATGGGCGACCAAGATCGCCCCTACGCGACCTATATTGAGGCAGAGCTTCGCTCTGCGGCTACAATTCCGCAACGGGAGTGGCGAAGCAAGGCTCGACAATCATAACGCGGAGCTGTCGCTCCGCTACTCCTTCCCTATTGCTCCGAGTGGGAATTTGGAGAGTTTTTTTCTGTTAGAATAGTGTATGGGTCCTGGGCTTTGATTAAGGGAGGGCGAAATATTTGCTCTCTCTCATTATTTTTGGTGGAGAGGTTAATCTCCAGCCCGTTCTCTTCTGCCTTTCGGTAGGTTTCCTCTATCAGATTCTTGACCTGCCCGTTGTCCGGGTGCTTTTCGCTTATCTTTCCGTAGAGGTCGAGAAGATTATTCACTTCCTGGCTATTTGTGAGAGGCAACTTCTGGCATTCTTCAAGTGCTTCGTCTATTCTGTTCTGAATGAGTAGAGTTTCAACAAATTCGTATCTATGTTCTGGCTTCTCCTCAGTTAATTTCCTATAAACTTCGGAAGCCTTATCGAAAAGTAAATTATCAATATATATACTGGCGAGTCTGGGGAAATTCTCCAAGGTTAACTCCCCCCTCGTCCACATTTCTTCTGCAAGGGTGAGGAACCTTTCCTTGTGGCCATTTTCGAAATAGAGTTTGAGGAGTCTATCCTGATATTCTGGCGTTTTCTTATCGAGCTGGCTCAACTTCTCGTAGGCGCTGATGGCTCCTTCAGTGTCTTTTAGCTTCTCACATAGTTCGCCGAGAACGCTCAAATCGTAGGGGTTTTCTCTAACTCTCACCATTCGCCTTAAGATACTTACCATTCTATCTTCTTGACCTAAATCGTGATATATTTGAGCTAACCTTTGTAGAATAGCATTATCATCTCCCTCTAAGGAGCACTTCTTTTCATACATTTCGGCTGCTTTTGTTAAATCTTTGGAATTGTGGTAAGAAAGCGCTGCCTCGGCAAACATTTCTGCTCTCTCATAGGCTAATGCAGAAGTGGAATCAAAAATCTCCTCTTCCTTGTAAAGATTGGCAAGCATCTTTACTAAATCCCTGTCTTCTGGCAGATATCCACAGGTTCTCTCGTAGGTAAGGAGCCCATTGTATCTTTTTAGAATTCTGTTATGTTTCTTTCTATAAACTAAGATAAGAGTGAAACTGAGAAGGAGTAAGGGAAGGAGAATTAGAAGAATTAGCGCATTGGGGTAGCCCAACTCGGCTTCTTCTACCTTCGGGGCTTCCATCTTTTTTGCTTCTCCTATCTTTGGAGGTTCTATCTTTTCTTCGACTTCTTGGGGAGTTGGTTCAATTGGCAGGGCTTTTGTTGCCTGTTTTTTTCTTAAGGACCTGACTGTCTCTATGCCTTCTATGGCTTCCGGGCTCTCCCGGTCTATTGATAAAGCTTCCTGAAACTCAATTATGGCATCATCGAATTGTCCTTGATTTAGATAATCGTAGGCGCGAGATAGATGGGATTCTAAGAGGGAATTTTTTGCATGGCCGGGAAGAGCTAATCCGAGGAGAAGCGCGATAATGAGGAGTGGTTTTTTCATTCGGTAATCCCCGTCACCCTGAAGGGCGACCGACCAATTCCACCCTCACCTTTATCCTCTCCCTTCAAGGGAGAGGAATTAGCTTGGGCGAGCGAAATGGTCGCCCCTACTACCAAATCGCTTAAAACCCTTCCTTTCGGAAGGACTCCACTGGTCGTTTACGCGAAGCTGCGCTTCGCTACTCCATTCTACCACGTATTAAGGGTTTAGTTCTTTTTTGATGGCTTGGCTAATTTTTTTGGCTATTTCTTCTATTTTTTTTCTGTCTTTTCCTTCAACCATTACCCTGGCTAAAGGCTCTGTGCCAGAGTAGCGAACCAGTATTCGGCCTTCTCTTCCCAATGTGGATTCTGCCTCTTTAATCAATTTAGAAGTCAGCGGAAGAGCGGTAAATGGTTTTCTCTTCTTAACCTCAACATTTATTAGAACCTGGGGTGCTCTCTCCATTATTCCCGCCAGTTCAGATAAGGGTTTCTCTTCCTCTTTTACTATAGAGAGGACTCTCAGGGCTGTAATTAGTCCGTCTCCTGTCTTATCATAATCGAGAAATATGATATGGCCTGCCTGTTCCCCACCCAATACGGCTCCACTTTTGAGCATCTCTTCCAGGACATATCGGTCTCCAACCTTGGTCTGGAGCACCCGAATCCCTAACCTGTCCATTGCCAGAAGGAGTCCTAAATTGGACATAGATGTTACTACCAGGGTGTTATTCTTCAATTTTCCCTTTCTCTTCAGAAACCGGGCGCATATTGCCATTAAATGGTCGCCATCGAGGTCGCTTCCTTTCTCATCCGTAAAAAGGACTCTATCTCCATCGCCATCAAAGGCAAATCCCAGGTCGGCTCGATTTGCCCTTACAGCTTTCTGGATTACTTCCAAGTGGAGAGAGCCACAGCGCTCGTTGATATTTTTTCCGTCCGGAGCGTCGTTTAGCACCACGACTTCCGCTCCGAGGTCGCTAAAAATCTTTGGCCCGATTTCCGATACCGACCCATTGGCACAATCAATAACCATTTTCAGCCCGGAAAAATTTGTTTCGCCTAGTATGCTTTTCTTTACAAAATCAATATACCTCTGTTTAGCTTCCGGGAAAGGAGTGATATTGTCTTTCTTTTCTTTTTTTGTCTTAGAAAATTTGAAATCTGCCAGTTTCTCTTCTATCTCGCTTTCCACTTCGTCGGGAAGTTTCATTCCTAAATTGGAAAAAAATTTTATTCCGTTATATTTGTACGGATTATGCGAGGCTGAAATAACAATACCCGCAAGGGAGTTTGTAGCCCGGGCTAAGTAAGAGATGGCTGGCGTGGTGATTATGCCACAATCCCAAACCTCAACTCCTCTTTTGATTAATCCGCTTGCCAGGGCAGCAAAGAGCGTCTCACCCGATTCTCTGGTATCACGACCTATGATGATGGTTGGTTTGGGAGAAGGGGCCTGTTGCGGGCTTAACCTGGCGGGGTGAAAATGGCGGGTTAGGGTTTCAGCAGAGACAATTCCAATTTTTTCCACGAACTCAGGAGTGAGAGGGTACTCACCGGCAATACCGCGAATTCCGTCGGTGCCGAATAGCCTTACCATAGTCTCTTCCTGAAGCTACTTCCCCAGGTATTTGACATAGTACCACAGAAAAATTGCCAAAAGTAGAGCTACAACCTTTATTCCCAGGTTTTCTTTGAATTTCTTTATCATTTATCGGTGATGAATTAGATTTGAATAAACTGCTCTCTTACTTCTGCCAACCTCGCCCTGTAGAGCTCAGTTATCTCGGAATGTAATTCCTTTAAATCTATCTTCCTTTCCAATTTTCCATTGCGTGCCAGGGAAATATCGCCAGTCTCCTCTGAAACGACTATTGCCCAGGCGTCGGAGACTTCGGTAATCCCGATTGCTGCCCTGTGCCGCATTCCAAGAATCTTACTCACCCCGGGCTCGTGAGTTAGAGGTAAGACGCACCCGGCAGCAATAAGTCTCTCATTCTGAATGATAATTGCACCGTCATGGATGGCGGCGCGACTCATAAATATAGAAGAGATAAGTTCAGATGTGACTTCCCCGTTAATAATTACTCCACTCTCGATATAGTTTCGAAGCCCTGTATTCTGCTCAAGAACTATCAAAGCCCCGAAACCTTTCTTGCTAACCCTCTCCAGACCTTCGATAATCTCGTCAACAAAAACTAACTTCTCGCTAAAAAATGACTTCAATACAGGGCCTTTCCCAATCTGTGCCAGGACGCTTCTGAGTTCTGGCTGAAAGACAATAACAATTGCAATCACGCCAGCAACCCAGAAACCCTTTAATATCCAACTCACAGTTCGTAAGTTGAGTGCGCCGGCGACTATGGTACCCAAAATTAAGATGAATAGTCCGCGCAGAACCTGAATGGCTCGAGTACCTTTAAGCAACATAAACAACTTGTATGTTATGTATGCCACGATTAAAATGTCCAGGATATTAACCAGGTAATTTCGCCAAAGCCAAGCCAGAAACTCCATTTTTGTCTATCCTCCAAAGATATTGAGAGCTCTCCTTCTTCTCCAGGAGAGCGACTTATGGTCTTAATCCGTATATTCTCTCCATCCAACTCCTGAATCTTCTCCGGATCCCTTCTCTCATCACCATTCTTCCCCTTCTCATCCTGGCTCTTAAGGTAGGGGGTTGCTTTCTCTTCGGGAATCTTCGACCGGGAATTATCCCTAACTGCCTGCCCACCCTTTCGAAAACTTCCAGGACTCTGTCCAATTGCTCATTTGTGTGCGTAGCCATATAGCTGGTACGAATTACGGCTCTTCCTTTGGGAACAGCTGGAGTCACAAATGGATTGGAAAATATGCCATTTTCGAAGAGAATTTTTCGCATCTTGAAGGCTGCCATATCATCTCCAACAAGAAGAGGAATGATGGGGGTTTCACTGGTTCCTGTATCGTATCCCATCTCCTGGAAGCCTTTTTTCATTTTTCTCGTATTTCTCCATAATTGTTCTCGACGCTCAGGTTCCTCTTCTATGACTTTCACTGCTTCTAAAACTACAGCTACCGAAGCCGGCGGGGGGCTGGCACTAAAAATCAGTGCCCGCGAATGGTGTTTCAAATAGTGAATAACCTCTTCAGAAGCAACAATGAATCCTCCGATAGAAGCCAGAGACTTACTGCAGGTCCCCATTGTGATGTCAACTTCGTCCTGTAGCCCAAAATGCTCGGCTGTCCCCCTACCACCTTTTCCCAAAACGCCTATGGCATGGGCGTCGTCAACCATAGTTCTGGCTCCATACTTCTTGGCCAACCTCACTATCTCAGGCAGATTGGCAATGTCTCCTTCTGTGCTGAACACCCCGTCCACCACGATGAATTTACCTCGCGACGGCTCGACGGACTCCAGAGTCCTCTCCAGGTCCTCCATATTATTGTGCCTGAACCTTCTTGTCTCACCAAATGACAGCCGACATGCGTCAATGATGCTGGCGTGGTCAAGTTTATCAGTGATAACCACATCATCCTTTCCCACTAAGCCGGCGATAGTACCTAAGTTGGTGAGAAATCCCGTAGTAAAAAAGAGAGCCGCTTCCTTACCTTCAAATTTAGCGAGCTTCGACTCCAGTTCCTCATGAATATCGAAAGTCCCATTCAGGAACCTCGAACCAGTACAACCTGTCCCATATTTCCTCAAGGCTCTGGCCGCTGCCCTTTTAAGTCTGGGATGGGTGGTAAGGCCCAGATAATCATTCGAGCCAATCATAATCATTGGTTTCCCATTGACAATGACTTCCGGGTCCTGAGCAGACTGAAGTGTAGTGAAATAAGGATAGAAGCCAGCTGCCATTACCTCCCTGGCGGTCGTAAATTTCGCACATTTCTCAAAAATATCCATTTGTCCCTCCCACGGATACCCATAGTATTGTCAAAAAAATACTTGTACAGTTACGCCCATAAAGGGCTCACTACGTTGCACGATTTGAAATCGTGCCTACATAATTTTGTTTTCGTTTCTTGTTAGGCACAAATTCAATTTGTGCAGCAGTGCAGTAGAAATTATACCCATAAGGGGCTACACTTGTAGTATGTAAGAAAGTAGCCTGTCCCCTTTTTAGAGCCAGCCATTGTCTTTATACCAGTCGGCGGTTATTCTCAGTCCCTCCTCAAGGCTAAACCTGGGCTTAAAACCCAGATGTTCTCTTGCTTTAGTTATGTCACAGAACCATCCATTGAGGAGCTCTTTTGCTTTCTGCCTGTCAATTAAAGCTGGCCTGCGTGTTATTCCTGCCGAAACTTCTGATAAGAAAGCTGATGCCAAAAGCAGCCAACAGGGTATGTTTATCCTGATTGCTTTTATTCCCATTACCCGGGCTGCTATATCCGAAGCTTCTTCCCAGGAATATGACCTTTCATCGGCAATAAAGTAAGTCTCGCCACTGGAATTTTCATTTTCTGCCGCCAAGACCATCCCCTGTACCAGGTCTCCAACATATAATGCATTAAAATGCCCCTCTCCCTTTCCTGGAAGAGGTCTTATGCCTCTCTTAAGAAACTTAAAATATGTGTAAATGTCCTTATCCCGGGGCCCATAAATTACCGGCGCTCTAATAATCAGAATCGGCAATCTGTCACTGTAACTGTGAACCACAAATTCTCCCTTAAGTTTACTTTTGCCATAATCGGTGATTGGCTGACAATCTCCTTCGCCATCAGGATTACTCGGCCCCACTGCTGCCTGACTGGACAGGTATATGAACTTTTTCATATTTCGATTTATTCTATAGCATACTTCAACTAAATTTCTTGTTCCCAGAAAATTCACCCGGTAGAATATATCCGGGTCCACAGCTCTCACTACCCCTGCCAGGTGATAGACATAATCCATACCTTCTACTGCTTTGTATAGACTCTCTTTTTCCGTGCAGTCCCCGTAGACAAATTCCAAATCCAGTCCCTTCAGCCAGTTAAGATTGCTGGTCTTCCGCACCAGACAGGTCACCGAGTAGCCTCTCTTCTTTAATGCCTCCACCAGATGGCTCCCGATAAATCCATTAGCACCACTTACCAATGCTCTCATTCCATTTACTCCACCAATTCCATAATTGCTTTTACTGATTCCTCAGCGGCCCTCGGCCTTGCCAGGAATAGAGCTTTCTGACTCATCTCTCTTATCTTCAACGGAGATACCAGTAGTTCTTCTATGACTTCTGGCAATTCCTTCAGTTGGTCTACTGCCAAAGCTGCCCCTTGCTCAATTAGATATTGACCATTTCTCTCTTCCTGCCCAGGAATTGGTTTAACAATAATTAACGGGAGACCCTTGGCTAAAGCTTCGGCACTGGTCAGTCCGCCAGGTTTGGTAATTATCAGCTCACTGGCGTCCATCAACCTATCCACGCTATTTGTATAACCCAGCAACATAGTCGTAAACGGCAAGTTCCTTTCTTTTCTTTTTAATCTCAGCCAGAGCCTGCTGTTCCTGCCCGCAACTACAATTACCTGAAAAGGAGCTTTCACTTGAGAAAGTAACCTCAGAATCCTCTCTACTGGAATCATGCCCCGGCTCCCCCCTGTAATTAATAGTGTAGTCACCTCGGCAGGCAACCCCAATTCCAACCTTCTCTTCGGCTTATCGTAAGAACTCATAAATTTAGGGTCGATGGGAATGCCTATGTGCCTTATCTTTCTCCCGGGAATACCTCTCTCTATAAGAGTTTTCTTTGTCTCCTCTGTTGGTACAATGTAAAGGTCTACACTATCGTGAAGCCAATAGGGGTGAACCAGGTAGTCAGTAATCACTGCCGCCAGAGGAAGACCATTTCCCTTCTCCTTCTTATAAGCAGCGGCTACATGACAGGGAGCAGCCTGAGTACAAATGATAGCATCGGGGTTATGCTCCTTCAGTATGCTCCCCATTTTCCCGAAATAAAAACGATTAAGAAACTTCCTCAGGTCTCTCGTGGCGTCCGCCAAATCCTGATTGTCGTAAAGGGCCCTCCAAATCAGGGGAATCTTTTTGATGACCTTCGGGTACCAATCAATCATAACTCTTCCCGTTCTCGGGTAAGCACATTCGATAGAATCCAATGCCAGAGTTTCTACATTAGAATATAATACCTTAAACACGCTCTGTAGAGCCTGAGCTGCCCTGTGGTGCCCTGAATCCTGGGAAGAGTAGAAGAAAAGTATTTTATTTCGCATATCAGAAGATAGTCTCCTCTATCCTTGCAGCGGCACGCTGTGCCAGGTCTCCCAATCTCGCTCAACCTCTTCTTTTGACTCTTGAACGGAGAATAGTTTTATCCAATCGCCTTCCTGCCAGGCACGATCGTAAATTCTGGCTACTCCCTCAGCATACTTGTCTATTTCGCCACTTAACTGGCCGATAACGCTCTCTCCCCCTTCGTGAGTAGGATAGGCATTAAATCTTTCACAATATGCGCGGAGCACCTCTGGTCGGTCAACAATCATACAAGCCCGCAAAGTGTTTCCATCATAAGGAATAGCTTCCCTGATCGCTGTAAAAAACGGAGATTTTAATGCCTCGGTTAAGCTTTTTTCCTTTATATTGTCGCAAGCGAAATGGACAAACACGCAGGGCTCTATATCCCCTTGACAGTTAATGTGCAGATATTTCTTACCTCCCGCCATACAGCCGCCAGCAGCAGGGCCGTCATTCCAAAAGTCGACAAGGAAGATTGGCCTAGTATTCCTCATCCTATATATTCTCCTGCGAATCATATCTCTCTGGTATGGAGTCAACATCAGAGAAGGATCCGGGTTTAACCCGATGGGAATATACTGGAAATACCAGCCATTAAAACAGCCCAGCTCCAGCATCTTGTCGATGAAGGCTTCACTACTTACCTCTTCAGCATTATACCTGGTCTCGGTAACTGAGAACCCGAAAAATACTCCCTTCTCCCGCAACTTTTTCATAATGGCTGTAACTTTATCGTAGATGCCCTTGCCGCGCCTCGCATCCGTAGTCTCCCTGCCTCCTTCCAAGCTAAACATAGGAGCTATATTTCCCAATTTAACTATTCTCTCTATGGCCTTATCCATGATTAAAGTGCCATTTGTGTAAATATTAAAGAAACAATCGGAGAACTTCTCATAGAAGTCAAGCAAATCTTTTCTAATGAATGGTTCACCACCAGTAATAGTGAAGAAATGAATACCCATCTCATCTCTGGCTTCAAAAAGAATCCTTTCTAACAAGTCCATTTCCATATCCGGAACCTGTGCATACATACCAGCCCAACAGCCATCACAACGAAGGTCGCACCTCGTCGTCGGGCTGATAGCCAGATGGGTAGGTGGGAAAAAGCCGTGTTGCTCTCTGAAACTATTTTTCTTTTCCTGGTTTGTGAAGTGAGATTTTACAATAACATTCCTTACGAATTGGTCTCTCGACCTCGGATTCAATTCTCTACCTATTCTCTTCATCCATTGGTTAAAAGGATGCCTGGTCTCAAGTAGCTTCTTGGCAAATTTAACTTCTCCTTTGCGTGGCGAGAAGTTAATATTACCCGCAACCTTTTCTAATAGAGACGCTAGTCTGACCAGGTTAGTATCAGAAGTATTAGCCATCAAATTGATGGCCTGGCCAGCCATCCGCTCAATCGCCAAATTTTTTATTTTTCCGATAAGATTCTTCATCTTCTTTACCTCTCTTCTTCCATTACCTCCTTCCTCTCGTGACAAATTTATTTGGATTCCTTGCGAAAGCAAGGTATCCGTTTCTTCTTTCCTTTTGGAAGTTGTAAGCACAAATTCAATTTGTGCAGAATTTCATTGTAGGGACAAATTTCCCGATTGAAAATCGGGATGCATAATCTTTGCACGGTTGAAACCCCGCCCACAAATCTATTCGCCTTTCAACTTTGCTTCGAGCTCTTTAATCCTTTCCTTGAGTTCCATCACATCTTTTTTAGAAGCAAAGTCAGCTTTTGCAAGGATTCTGGCTACCTCTTTCTTCACCACCTCTCCCAACTTCTTCTGAGTCTCTTTTCCTCTTTCCAATAACTCTCCAACGAAGGCGGAAGCGTCCTCTTTGCTTATCTTTTCTCTCCCTGTCAATTCTTTTAACAATTTCCTGGCCTTCTCTTGAGTCAAGGCGGCTATACCCAATCCGGCTAGTAATAATTTACTGGCCAGGTCCGAAGCTTTCAATCTCATATTTTCCCCTCCTTGATGCCCCTAAAAGTAGCCAAAGGTTCGGCATACGAACTATCTCTTGAAAAATTTATAACCTTCTCGCTTCCCCTAACTCTTGAGCACTACCGGCCATCTTTTCCATTATCTGAATCAGGATGCGGCAGTCATCTTCCGTTAAGTTTCTAAGAATTCCAATAACGTGCTTTTTTCTACAAATGTCAACCTTGCGAATGATTCTCTTCCCCAGCCGGGTGAGATAAACATGAACTTTTCGATGGTCCATCTCATCCCTTTGCTTTTTAACGAAGTGCTTCTGTACCAGGCGACTCACAAGCTCACTTACCGTATTCACACTGACTCCCATTAGTTTACTTAATTCTCCTACCATACATTTCCCCCTCCGGGTTATGGTAGCCAGGGCAAAATATTGTTGCAAGGTAATCTTTATACCATAAAACCTGGGGAGCTTTGGAACTTGAAAATTCTTAGCCAGGGCAGGCAATACAACATCCATTCTGGAGGCATACTTTTGGACGTCTTTTCTCGTCATACTTTCCACCGTAGAAAACACCAAAATTTTACTTTATTTCCCAGTTCTTGTCAACAAAGTTTTAACAGTCTGCCGCAGAATCAAAACTTCACGCCCAAACTTACCCGGTGGCCATTTTCCAATTTGTCTGCCAGTCCGAAGGCATAGTTAATAAAATAACTTTGATACGTGAAACCCATGCCCAGAGCCAATCCGGTATCATCGCTATTGAATTTATAGCCAATCCTTCCCTGAACCATTTCTCTCCAGTTATACTCAACACCAAGTGCGGGAGTAACTTTTTGCTCATAAACCAGAAAAGGAAAATCTGCGCTAACTAAAATTTTCCGGCTGCCAAAAGACTTCTCATACGCACCACCAACACAAATCGTTAGCGGCAGAGAATCTCCCTCGCTAATGAACTTAAGCTCTGTCCCCAGATTACGAATTGCCAGGCCTATATCCAACCCTTCAATAGGTGGATGATAGAGACCCCCAAAATCTACCGCGAAGGCTGTACCGCTCTCTGCCTCTACGATTCTTGAGGAGATTATCTTGAGATTTATACCCATTGGCAACTTCTCCAGAAACTTCCGGGCAAAACCAGCCAATATCAAAAAATCCTGCTCTGCCTTTACAGTCCACTCATTACCATCAAGGTCAATCAGCTCAATGTCTCCAGCTGTGTAATAGGAGAAAGCCCAGGCAAAGACTCCCAAACGAGTCGGCTGGCCGTAAAGAAGACTCATGAAATTGTCATCAGCCAACCCTCGCTGATAAGTGAATAGAGCCTGACGATTGGGAAGAGAAATCAAGCCCGCTGGATTATAATGGAGCACTCCTATCTCTCCCCCAACTGCAGTGTAAGCCTCTGCCATCCCTGACGCCCTCGCCCCTACCGGCTGGTCAAGTATAATCGCGCCAGATGTTCCGGCTCCTTTTGCCCATAGACTACCGGTCAGAACCACAACCAGAAAAATTGAAAGAGTAATTGCTCTTCTCATCTCCCCTCCTTTCTTGTTTTCTCTTCTGCCCTCTCCCCTTGCGGGAGAGGGCGAGGGTGAGGGGGGCTACCTATTTCAGAATTGCTACCTTTTTTGTAGCCTTTATCCCCGGACCTTCTACATAGACTGCATAAATCCCTGATGCTACTACATCATTCTCATCATTTCTACAATCCCATTCAATGAAATCCTGATATCCAGACACACTTTTACTTCCTTCCCAGACAAGGAGACCTCTCAATGTATAAATCTTCACGTTTACCGTCCCACTCCCATCGGGCTGGAAATGTATTTTTGCCTTCTCACCCTTTTCGGGATTGACATATCCTTTTTCTCCTCCCTGAATCTTTACACTACCTTCTTGAGGAGGTTCAAAATGTTCGCCATACGCTCCCTCATACTTCCTCACCCAGATGTTATGCGACTCGGCGATAACAAACTCATAGCCATTAACATAGACATTGCCACCCCTATCAACTGCTATGCCATAGCCGGAATCATCTCCATCGACTGCATCATTATAAGTCATTGTCCAGACTACATCTCCATCCGAATCATACTTCCTCACCCAGATGTTCCTACCCTCCCCTGTAACCCACTCCTCGCCATTAACATAGACATTGCCACTCCCATCTACTGCTATGCCATGACCTTCATCATTCAAATTCGCTACATCATTATTATAAGTCCTTGTCCAGATTACATCTCCATCCGAATCATACTTCCTCACCCAGATGTTCCTACCCTCCCCTGCAACCGTCTCCCCACCATTAACATAGACATTGCCACTCCCATCTACTGCTATGCCAGTGCCACCATCACTCCCATTGGCTACATTATTATTATAAGTCCTTGTCCAGACTACACCTCCATCCGAATCATACTTCCTCACCCAGATGTTAAAATTCTCTCCTGTAACCGTCTCCCAACCAGTAACATAGACATTGCCACTCCCATCAACTGCTATGCCACTGCCACCATCACTCCCATTGGCTACATCATTATTATAAGTCCTTGTCCAGACTACATCTCCATCCGAATCATACTTCCTCACCCAGATGTTAAAATTCTGCCCTGGAACCGTCTCCTCACCAGTAACATAGACATTGCCAGTCCCATCTACTGCTATGCCATAGCCAATATCATAATTATTGGTTGCATCATTATAAGTCCTTGTCCAGACTATATCTCCATCCGAATCATACTTCCTCACCCAGATGTTAAAACCCTCCCCTGAAACCGTCTCCTCACCAATAACATAGACATTGCCACTCCCATCTACTGCTATGCCATTACCACCATCATTCCCATTGGCTACATCATTATTATAAGTCCTTGTCCAGACTACAGCTCCATCCGAATCATACTTCCTCACCCAGATGTTTCCCCCCTGCCCTGTAACCATCTCAAAGCCAGTAACATAGACGTTGCCACTCTCATCAACTGCTATGCCATGACCTTCATCCGAATCATTGGCCATCCCATTATAAGTCCTTGTCCAGAGGACATCTCCTTCTGCTGCAAAAATATTTCCAGAAAAGAGAAAAGACAAAATAGCCAACAAAACAGTAATTTTCCGCATTTTTGCTCCTATTGTGAATTGGATTTGCAGGCGTAGCTCCAACTTATCGGGAAGCCTGGCCGGTCGCCCTTTAGGGTGACGAAAACGGCACTCTGAAGAGTGCCCGACCCGATTGCTCTGCAGCTACATTATTCTTTGTAGCGGCAAAGCGTAAGCTTTCCCAATGAACTTAGAGTTGTCGCTCTGCTAAAACGGGCTCAATAAATTGAGCCCCTACACCAGGATAACCAAATTATCCCTGTGGATTACTTCATCGTAATCTTTATATCCCAGAGTTTCCTCTATCTGCGAAGACTTCTTACCCTTAATTTTTTCTATCTCATCAGATGAATACGAGGTCAATCCTCGAGCAAATTCTTGTCCATCCATATCCACTACCGACACGCAGGCTCCGGTATCAAATCTGCCTTCCACTCGACTAATTCCCGAAGGGAGCAAACTCTTCCCTCTCTTTAGAAGCGCCTCTTTAGCTCCCTCGTCAACAGCAATCTTTCCTTCTACTCTGGTATCAAAAGCTATCCAGCGTTTGCGGGATACTATTCTCTCCTTTCCCGGCAGGAATTTTGTTCCGGGGTTCTTTCCTTCCCAGATTTTTTTGAGAACTTTTTCTTTATTACCATTGGCAATATACATCGTAATGCCACTGGCAGTGGCAATTTTGGCTGCCTCAAGCTTGGTTACCATTCCCCCGGTTCCTCTCAGGGTTCCTCTCCCGCTAGCCTTCTCCTCTATCTCTGGGGTAATCTCCCCTACCTCTTTTATTAATTTCACTTTCTTATGAGCCCTGGGATCTGCAGAAAAGAAGCCATCTACATCGGTTAAAATTATTAACTGATCGGCCTCTACCTTACTGGCTACCAGTGCTGAGAGCCTGTCATTATCTCCAAATTTAATCTCCTCTACAGCAACCGTATCGTTCTCATTTACCACAGGAACCACACCCAGACTGAGAAGCGTCAACAGGGTATTTCTGGCATTGAGATACCTCTGTCGTTGTGCCAGGTCATCGGACGTTAAGAGAACCTGAGCCACCAGTCGATCGTGTCTCCTGAAAAATTTCTCGTATATACTCATAAGATAGCCCTGGCCGATACTGGCCAGTGCCTGTTTTTCTCGGATGGATCCACCCTGTAATTTCAACTTTCCCAGGCCCGCGCCGATTGCGCCAGAAGTCACAATAATCGCCTCCGCACCTGAATTCAGCAGTTCAGCCACATCGTCCACAATCCTCTTTATAGTGAGCTCGTTGATAACTCCGGAAGGTTTGGTTAAAACAGCGGTACCAATCTTTACTACTACTCTCTTCTTCACCTTTTCAATCTTCTCCTGATCGCAAGAAGTAGCGCTTTTACACCTTCCCCTGTGAGGGCTGAAATAGGATGAACCTTCTTTTTGATTCTCGAACGAAAAGTTCGTAGGTTTGCTGACGATGAGGGAATGTCCATCTTATTAGCAACGAGTATCTGAGGCTTCTTCAATAGTTGAGGATTAAAGGCTTTCAATTCCTTGTTAATTGCTATATAGTTATCAAAAGGACTGGCTCCCTCATACCCCTGAATATCAACCAGGTGAACCAGAACTTCAGTCCTTTCTATATGACGTAGAAATTCATCTCCTAATCCTTTGCCTTTATGGGCATCGGCAATAAGCCCGGGAATGTCTGCCACGACGAAGCTTTCACCATCTTGAAGCCGTACTACTCCCAGGTTTGGCACTAAGGTGGTGAAGGGATAATCAGCAATCTTTGGACGAGCACTGGAAATAGCTGAAAGGAGAGTTGACTTTCCTGCGTTGGGATAGCCGAGAAGGCCCACCTGGGCAATCAATTTCAACTCTAATCTTAGACTAGCACCCTCTCCCGCCTCGCCTCTTTCGGCAAACCGCGGGAGACGCTCCGAGCGGGACTTAAGCCTCGCATTGCCCCTTCCACCCCGACCGCCCCGTGCCACAATCGCACTCTGTCCTTCATTCACCAAGTCCGAGATTAGTTCATCTCCCTTGTACACAAGGGTTCCCTGGGGCACGTTTAAGACTAAATCCGACCCTGCCTTCCCGGAACGATTCTTTCCCGACCCGTGCTGCCCGCTTTCGGCTCGATAATGGGGGTGACGGGAGAAATCGAGGAGGGTTTTTATGCTGGAAGAGGCTGTAAGAATGACGTTACCGCCTTTCCCGCCATCTCCTCCATCCGGGCCGCCACGAGGAACATACTTCTCTCGTCGGAAGGAGACACAGCCGTTGCCTCCATTTCCGGCTTGCACAAATATCTTCGCCTGATCAACAAACATACAAGCCTTTCCTGAAGGTCAAACTTGCTTCTGGCCTGCCAGGGGTCTCTACTGGTAAACGCTGACCCGTCTCCTTCTCTTCCCAGAATGCTCAAAAGCAACACGTCCTGAAATTAAGGCAAATAGGGTATCGTCACTTCCCCTGCCTACATTAAATCCGGGGTAGAATTTCGTACCTCTTTGTCGAACCAGGATACTACCTGCCGAGACAAATTGACCGGCAAAAGCTTTCACTCCCAATCTTCGTCCCGCACTATCCCGGCCATTTCCTGTGGAACCTTGCCCTTTCTTATGAGCCATAAAAGCCACCACCTGTAAAAGTCAAGCTGTCTTTATCTCCCTTATTCTTATTTCCGTATAATTTTGTCTGTGCCCGGCTATTTTCTTATAGTCTTTCCGGCGCCGTTTCTTAAAAATCATGGTTTTCCTTCCCTTGAGATGCTTTCTGACTTCTGCAAATACTGTTGCCTTATCCACATAGGGGCGTCCCACCTCTACTTTTTCATTATCTACCAGCAGGAGGATATTACTGAATTCAATAATATCTCCAGGTTTTTTGATAGTGTCTGCAATATTTAGAACCGAACCTTCTTCCACCCTATACTGTTTTCCGCCAGCCTCAATTATTGCATACATAATTTTACTCCAGATGAAATTTATCCCAATTCTATATATTTATTCTCTTTTTGTCAAGGTCTGCTACGAAAATTCTGACAATATCTTTCCCTGCCTCCAATTCCGGGTCAAAGGAAATAGAATGTAGAAAAACACCTACAATTTTTTCTTGACAAATTCGTTAATCAAATTATAATGTACTTGAATATCTCGCCTGCCCGAAATAACTCTTAAAAAAAGCCAATATGCATTTATGGGGATAATAATGCATATGCTTGAAGAGATAAAAGGAAAAATTAAGAACTATGGCCAGAAGGAGCTTATAAGAAGAATCTTCAAGCTCCTTCCAAATGCTTCCAACAAGAATCTGCTTACCATGCTTAGATTGGCAGAGAAGTTAACCCGGGACTTAGATAACAAAAGTAAAGTCAAAAATTTAATAGAAATTTTCGAATCGGGCCATCCTGGCATAGAATTGGGTAAGAAGCTATTTTCCCGTCCCAACAAGAAATGTGTAAACAAGCTCATCGAAAATTTCTTTATTAATAATATACTTGTGGGAAGCGGGAAAAGACAGGATATAGAATTGAGAGAAGGTGTCAGGCCTCCCTTCTTTTTGGTATTAAGCCCCACTATGCGCTGTAACTTAAGTTGCGTGGGATGCTCCACGCGAGAATATTCCACAGAAAACGACCTCCCTTTCGAAACCATAGATAGAATAATTTCAGAGGCCAAAGATTTGGGAATCTACTTCATCACAACTCAGGGAGGAGAGATGTTTTTACGTAAAGACATGTTCGATATATACGAAAAACATGATGACGTGTATTTCCAGGTCTATTCCAATGGAACACTCATAGATAAAAAAATAGCCAGAAGGTTAGTAGAATTAGGAAATATTGAGGTAAACCTGAGTGTAGAGGGATTCGAAAAAGAGACTGATAGCCGCCGCGGAAAAGGTGTCTGGAAAAAAATTATGAAGGCGATGAATAATTTGCGCGAGGAAGGATGTATTTTCGGTTTCTCAGCCACAATGACCCGGCAAAATGCGGATGCGCTTACCAGCGATGAGTTCGTTGACATTATGGTAGACAGGAGTTGCTATCTTGGCTGGTACTTTCAGTACCTTCCCATAGGCAAGAAACCCGACCTGGAAATGATGCCCACACCTCAACAGAGAAATAGATTACGACAACAGGTAACGAAATGGAGAGATACTAAGGAAATCTTTATAGGGGATTTCTGGAACGACGGGCCAGCAGTGGAAGGTTGCATGGCCGGAAGGCTCTTCCTGCACATTAATAACAAAGGAGACATCGAGCCCTGTGCTTTCGCCCATTTTGCTGTGGATAACATTCACGGCAAAACTCTCTGGGAGGTAATGAACTCGCCTTTCTTGAAAGCAGTAAGAAGAATGCAACAAGCCCAGGATGCTCCGCAGGCCTACAGCGATAACCTTCTTACCCCCTGTATGATTATCGACCAGCCATGGGTGCTAAGAGAAATAGTTAATACCTATGGTGCCAGAGCTACGGATGGTGGAAACGGCTTATTGAGCGGGGAGGTCGCTGAAGGTCTCAATTCCTATAGCCGGGAAATTCACAGTATCTACGATCCTCTCTGGGAAAAAAGAAAGCGGAATCAATTATAAGAAGGGGTCAGAGTCATTTTTTGAAAAATGATAGATATGTCTTCTGCAAGATATGACTCTGACCCCTTTTTATTACGGAGTAATCTCAAACTCTTCCATATGTAGTTTATAATCGGGTCTGATGTTTATCCTCTTACCAGTTATTTTGGAAATTTGTTCTACTGTCTTCTCATCAAAGAGGGGAGCAATTCGAGGATTCATAAAGATATTAAGATATTTGCCTTGTTTGTGCGTTGCGGTCCTCAGGATTTCTTTCTTGATCTTTATGAACATAGTCTTTTCTGAAAATACCAATCCGCTGCCTTCACAGTAAGGACAAGGCTGACAAAGTGTATCAATGATACTTTCCCTTCTCCTCTGGCGGCTCATCTCTACCAGCCCCAATCTGGTAATGGGCAGCAAATCTATCTTCGCCTTATCCCTCAAAGACTGCCGCCGTAGAATATCCATAACCTTCTCTCCGTTCTTTTTCTGTCTCATCTCAATAAAGTCTATAATGATCAGTCCCCCAATATTCCTGAGACGAACCTGACGCATAATCTCCTCAGCTGCCTGACAATTGGCAAGAAGGGCTGTCTCTTCTGGAGTTTTTCCGCCAGCGAACCTGCCCGTGTTCACGTCGATTGCGGTTAATGCCTCCGCTTGCTCAATGACAATAGAACCTCCACAAGGCAACTGAATCTTCTGGTCCTTCATTTTGGATATTTGATTTTCCAAATTGTGCATCTCAAAAAGCGGCGATTTCTTTTTGTATAGACGCACCTTCCTCACAAGATGGGGGTCCGTCATCTTCACATAACCTCTAACCTGTCTATACTCTTTGCGCGAATTAATAATTAGACTATCTACGTGCTCCGTAAATAGTTCTCGCACTACATAAAAAATTAGACCAAATGCCTTGTGAACAAGATACCCCTCTCCGATTGCCTCTTTCCCGGTCTGAATCGTCTGCCACAGATTCAAAAGATATTTACATTCACGAAATAAATCCTTTTTATCACGACCACTAGCTTCTGTACGAACAACCAGTCCCGCTCTTTGTGGAGTAATCTCCTTAATTATTTCTCTTAGTCTCCTTCGCTCCCCTTCATCGGTGATTTTCTTGGATATCCCGATATGCTTCACATTGGGCATGAATACAAGATACCTTCCAGGAAGGCTTATCTGGGCTGTCGCTTTTGCCCCTTTGGCTCCAATTGGCTCCTTGACTATCTGAACCAGTAAACGGTCACCTTTTTTTATCTCTCTCTTATCCTGAGAAAGGTCTGATAAGGACAGAAAAGCATTCTTTTCCAGCCCCAGGTCTAGAAAAGCTGACCTGAGTCCCTTAAGGACATTCACAACCCTGCCCTGATAAATATTTCCTACTATGCTTTTCTCCTCTATTCTCTCAATAAATAATTCGGCGAGATGCCCGTCCTCAACAAGGGCAATTCTCACTTCATCTTCTGCCACATCAACCAGTATTTCCCTTATCATATAATTTTCTCCCTGCAGGATTTACTTACCAGAACAAGAATTTCTCTCTAACAAACTCCACAAAAGCTAACTCTTCCGCCCCAACTCCCAGAAGTTTCTCGATTATTATTTTGGGATTAAGATAGAATCCCCCTCTTGTCTCGAGCAAGAGCCTTATGTTCCAGTCGCTGTCCATTTCTATGCTCAAAATTAGAGGCCGCACATTTATTCTCTTGCTTTTCTTATTTATAAGGAAGATTTCTCCTTTACTCAGAAAATCTTTAATCCTTTCCTCTATATCTTGCCTCGTCACCCGACTTGAAAGCGCACAACTCCTAAAAACCTGGCGGAGCTTAAGTCTATATGCAACCGCTCTTATCCTTGCATTGCTGGACTTACCGAGCAAAGGAAGTACTTTTATACTGTAAACAGTTAAACCTTCAGGCAAATTTTTCTGGATATTATCTACCGAACTGGGAATATCGATTTTCCTATCCAGATAGAGTTCCATATATTCCGCTTCACTTGCGAATCCCAAAGGAAGGGCGGGTGAAAAAGAACACTTAATTCGTGGATTAAAACCCTGAGTATAACTCACCGGTAGGTTGGCCCTTTTGAAGGCACGAAAAAACGTACGCATCAGGTCTAAATGTCCTATATAACGAACCTGCCCCTTCTTGCTATATTCAATTCCGACTCTTTGCACACTACCCAGAAAAGGGGACAGGCTACTTTTTCTCATTCCATCCCTACCCATAAATGAGATGGCTCCAGGGAAGTACTTCTTTAATGTCCCTCTTCCGATAAACATAGAAGTCCGGGTCAATAGCACACTTAGAGAAAGCTTCTTGCCAGTAATCGAAACGAAATTGTTCTTTCCATTGATCAAACTTACAACCCATTTCCCAGGCCTTCTCCAGAACCACCCCCAGCCTCCTGTCTCCCCTGCTGAATACAGCTTCCAAAAAAGAGGATTCCACAGTATGCCCTTTAATCTGAGCGGGAAGTCGGCGACAAAGATAATCTTTCTTTCTTCTCAATTCTGCGAGCTTTTCCATCGGGAGCCATTGAAAAGGAGTATGTGGTTTGGGAACAAAGGGAGCAATAGTTATGTTAAAGTTTAAGTCTCTGTATCTATTTCTTGGCTCCTTTACCAGTTCTATTATCGCCTCGATATCGTCTTCCTGTTCAGTAGGTAGACCAATCATAAAGTATAATTTTATCAGCTTCCAACCAGCCTCATAGGCCTGGGAAATGGCAGAAATGAACTGTTCATGACTGATTTCCTTACCGATTAACTTGCGCAGTCTTTCACTCCCGGCTTCCGGAGCAAAAGTTAACCCTGTCTTCCTGACCTTTTGAATCTTGATTGCCATCTCGAGAGAAAACTTATCTGGTCTTAAGGAAGGTAAAGATATGGAAGTGTGGTTCTTTCCATGGAGAGCCAGGAATTCGCCAATAAGTCCCTCAATTCCAGGATAATCAGTAGTTGAGAGTGAGGTGAGGGATATCTCATCGTAACCCGTCGACCTTAAAGAAACTTCAGCAATTTCCAGCAACCTCTTCTTGGATCTTATACGGCAAGGTCCATATACTGCGTTGCTTTGACAGAAACGGCAACTGTGGGGACAACCTCGCTGTATCTCCAAGTTCAAACGGTTTTGCGATATATCCACTAATGGAACCAGAGGCGCCAGAGGATAGTGAGAGTTTTCCAGATTGACCACCCTTTTCTCTATCCTTTCCGGTATTCCTTCTTCCTTTCTCTCCACCCGTTCGAGGGTGTCATCCTCTTTATAATTTACCTGGTATAACGATGGCACATAGACCCCAGGAATCTTTGCCAGTGCCTTGAGAATTCCATTGCTCCTATAGTTCTTATAAGTTTCTATTATTTCCTCTATCGCTTCCTCCCCGTCTCCCAGAACAAAAGCATCAAAAAAATCAGCCAGAGGTTCGGGATTAGAAGCAGAAGGACCGCCAGCTAATATTAGCGGAAATTTTCCATTTCGGTCCCGGAAATAGAGCGGAATCTTTGCCAGACTTAAGATATTCAAAATATTGGTATAGGACAATTCGTGCTGTAATGTAAAACCTATGATATCGAAATCTCTAAGGGGCCTTTTCGACTCAAGAGAGAAGAGGGGAATTCCTCTATCCTTAAGTATCTTTTCCATATCTAACCCCGGTGCATAGACCCTTTCAGCAAGTGAGTCTTTCCTCTGATTAATTATAGAATAGAGAATCTGTAAACCCAGATTAGACATGCCCAGCTCGTAGATGTCAGGGTAACATAAAACGACTCTTACCTGAGCGCTTTCCCAATCTTTGTGAACCACATTCCACTCATTACCCAGATACCTGCCCGGTTTGGAAACAAAGGGTAAGATGTCGTCCAGCACAATACTTTCCAAATTCTAACTCCTCAAGAAATTAAAAGTTTCTGAAAAATTATCGTTTTTCTTCTACTCAGTTTTTATTTACAGCCCCTCACCTTAACCCTCTCCTCACAGGGGAGAGGGTAATTGCTACAGAATAGTTTACCAATATGTAAAGTGCCGACTGTAAATGTTCAAGAGAATCCCAACCCCAGCCATGCATGTAATCAGCGCCGAGCCTCCATAACTGACGAAAGGTAAAGGGAGCCCAGTAATCGGCATAATTCCCATACTCATGCCCAAATTAACAACAATCTGGAAAAGGAAGAAGGCCACAATGCCCCCCGCTAATAGGCTGCCAAAACGATTTCTTGCTAGAGACGCAATTCTTATTCCCCGCAAAAGCAAAATGGAGAAGAGTAAAATCAAGAAGGCACCGCCCAGGAATCCCATTTCTTCAGAAAGTAGAGAAAAAATAAAATCTGTATGTTGTGCCGGAAGAAAACCCAGTTTGCCTTGAGTTCCTGCCAGGAGTCCCTTCCCCAGGAATCCGCCTGAACCGATAGAGATTTGGGATTGGATTATGTGGTAGCCTGCACCCAGTGGGTCGATGCTCGGTTTAATAAAACAGACCAGTCTCATCCTTTGATAGTCTTTTAGAAAGAACTTTAAAGGATAGGAGAGCATGATTCCGCTCGAGACCACTAAGGAAGCAAAGATAAAATGGTTGAACCTCACATTAAATTTAAGCTTCGATAAGATATAGCAGACAAACCCAATGGCTATCACGCCGATGATTGCGAAGCCAAAGGTGGACCACAGGTGACTGAAAATTTTGGAAAGAAAAGTCTTATTTTGAGAGTCGAGCGCCAAGAGTAGCGGTATCCCCAAAGCCAAGACTCCTACGGAAATAAAAGAAAGAAGATGGACTATCCTCGCTCCTCCAAAATATAACATTGCCAGAAATATGGCAAGAAAGACCAGTGCCGAACCAGGGTCGGGTTGTAACATTATAAGTGTCACAGGAGCAAGAGTTAACAAGAAAGGAAATATCAGTCCAGAGATTCTCTTCACCGTCTCAGGGTAGTCTGTTAAGTGGTGAGCGAGGATGATAATTAGGCCGAGCTTAGCGAATTCAGCAGGCTGAAATGTAAGATTGCCGATGGGAAACCAGCTTCGTGAACCGCGTACGCTTCTGCCGAAGAATAGGACGAGAACTAATAGAAGAAGTGAAAATAGGTATATCCATTTCCCGTACTGGTTGAATAAAGAGTAATTTATTCCCATTACAACCATTATTACCGCTATCCCCAAAAGAGCATAGAAGAACTGTCTTGCGTACAGGGGCGTTTTCGACGGGCTTCCATACATTGCACTATAAATCATTAAACATCCAATGGCGATGAGGAGAACCATTGCCAGAAATAGATAGTAATCGAATCTTACAGAAATATTTCTATGACGCATATAACCTTAGTCCTCGTAGACGAAAATTTCCGGTTCTTTCTCTCCTGCAAGAGCAAATACCCCATTCAATATCTGTCTGGCGAGCGGCGCAGCTGCACTAGCGCCATGACCCCCGTGTTCGACGAGAATCGCCAATGCAATTCTGGGAGCCTCTTCTGGCGCATAACAGATAAACCAGGCATGGTCTTCCCCGTGGGGATTCTGGGCAGTTCCCGTCTTGCCCGCTACGGTCAGTCCTTTGAACTTCACTACTTGAGAAGTTCCGGAGAGGACGGCTTCTCTGAGACCCCTTCTTATAATGGAGAGTGTCTCTGAAGAAATTCTCGGCTTTCCCATCACTTTTGGCTGGAAAGTCTCAATTATATTCCCCCGCCCATCAATTATTTTCTGGACAATAATAGGTTTGTAAATTGTACCTCCATTGGCTATCATGCCGATTAAACTTGCCATCTGTAACGGAGTAACTTCCAGATAACCCTGACCAATGCTCATATTTGCTGTATCACCGGGATACCACGCTTCACCAAAATGTATCTTTTTCCAGGCAGAATCCGGGACGAGCCCCTTTGCTTCTGAGGGTAGGGAAATACCAATCTCCTTATCCAATCCCAGCATCCGAGCGTATGATGCCATCTTGTCCGCCCCCACTCTCAAACCGAGTTGATAGAAAAATATGTCACAGGATTGAGCAATCGCTTGCACAATGTTCAAACGGCCATGTCCTGGTTCTTTCCAACACTTAAACTCTCTATTTCCGATGGGAAAGATACCTCGGCACTCCATAGTCTCATCTGGACTAATCACTCCCTCCTCCAGAGCAGCTATGGCAGCAATAATTTTAAATAGTGACCCCGGAGCATACTGACTTTGAATTGCCCTATCGAACATGGGAAGTCCTGGGTCTGTAAATAACTCCTGGGTGCGAGATGGACTAAGACGCTCAGTAAAGAGATTGGGGTCGAAATCGGGTTTACTTACTAAGCCCAAGACCTCACCATCCGCAGGATTTACTGCGCAGATTGCACCTGCTTTGCCATCCAGGGCATTTTCCAAGAGCTTCTGTATTCTCTCATCCAGAGTGAGAATTAAACTATCGCCTTCCTCAGGCAAAACGCTATTGATTATTCGTAGCTGGCGCCCATTAGCGTCTATTTCCACTTGCCTACCACCTTTCATCCCTCGCAAAGAATCATCATAAATCTTCTCTATGCCAGACTTTCCGATAATGTCACCCAACTTGTATCCAGCTCCTGATAGAAATCGAAGCTCCCTTGGTCCGATTTCACCCAGATGACCCAAAAGATGGCTGGCGAAATTCATATGAACATAATGGCGTTTAGGTTCGACCTCAATATTCACACCAGGAAGGTTAACTTTCTCCTCTGCCAGGCAGTAGACCTTGGGGGCGGGAACATCCTCAGCAAGAAGGATGCTATTTAATGGTTGGCGAATCGAATAATCCACCTTCGCTACCATGGAGTGGTAATCGAGACTTAGAATCTCGCCTAATTTCTTGATTATCTCTTCGGTTTTTGCCCGATTCAAATTGGTTGGCGAGAAGAGAACCGAAAAGGATCCCACATTCCGGACGATGACTTTCCCATTGCGGTCGTAGATAATCCCCCGGGGAGCAGGCTGGAGGAAAAGCTGGAGACGGTTGGCTTCTGAACGCTTGCAGAGTTCTCCGCTTTTCACTATTTGGAGGCTGAACATCCTTATAAGAAGTATGGAAAGGACGGCAATTATGAAAAATCTAGACCACACCAGGGACCTCTCAAGTCTCGCCTCAAATTGCCGATCGATTGCCCTCTGGTGCATAAATTCCTCCCCACCACAACTTTTCCCATTGTTCTATTAACCAGAACACCAAAGGAGCCAGAAAACTACTATAAATGGGATAAAAAATTGATACAAAAAGGGATACCTGGGGTCCCGGCTCACCAAAGAAAATTCTCGACCAGTACATACTCCAATACTGAAAAAGACAAGCAAAAAACACCACGAGGATTTGCCCCATGGGATTCCCTCTAACCAGTCTTTTTTGGAATGTTCCCACGGAGAAGCCAATGAAGGTCTTGATTAAGGAGTTAACGCCAAAAAGTCCAAAAGCGAAAAGGTCTTGAACGAGGCCAAAAAAAAACCAACGGAAGTCCCAAATATAGGACCGTGCTTTAACGAGAAGTAGACAACCCCTATGAGTATGAGGTCGGGAGCAACATCTCTTATGGCTAAATGACGGAGCAGGACAATCTGAATTGTTACAAATACAAGAATGGATATCGAAAAGAAGATATATTTTTTCATGGTATTAACCTTTATAATGACTACTTTTAATTATCTGGACATCTTCTAATCTATTTCCGCTAAATCTGGGAACTACCATAGCCCTCCTCTCCAATCCTCCCACCCCGGATATAACTTCCTCCACTGAACCGATAGCCAGTCCGGGAGGAAATATCCTTCCCATTCCGGAAGTTACGATTAAGTCACCGACTTTCAAATCCGCAGAAGGAGATAGATATTTAAGCAAAAGAAGCCTTCCCCCTGTTCCGACAATAACTCCTTTCTCCCGGCTCCTCTCCACCATAGCAGCCAACTCACTGTTTGAATCAGTAATCAATAGAACCTTACTCATAACGGCGTCAGATTCACTAATCCTGCCCACTACTACCATTCCACTATCGGATGGATTTGTAGTTTCCTGCCACGCAACTACAGGAGCATCTCTTTCAATTCCCTGATTTACTCCCTTATCGATCAGTAAAGCAGAAGAGAACAGAGAGGGATCCCATCCTACCACACTGGCCGAAACGAGCTCATAAGGAGCGCCCTCCTGATATTCGAGGATTTTCCTTAACCTCCTATTCTCTGAAATCGTCTCTTGGAGCTTCTCCCTCTCTTGCAAAAGAAAATTCAATCTCTCTCTAAGTATCTTATTCTCTTCATGAGCGGAGACGAGTCGAGACACCCTCTCCCCGATTCTACCGGTCTCATTTAACAGCTTACTTACTACGGTGGGGCCAGGCGTTACCAAGTACAAGAATAGACTTTTACCCAGTTCCACTATCCGACCCGTTCGAAAGATGAGAAGGAGGAGTGAAATTGAGACATAGATTATTAGTAGCTTTAGCAGTTTACGTTTCTCGCCAGGTAGCACCTAAATCACCTTAGTAAGAGAAATATTTTATCTCTTACCTCCTTCGTTTCAATTTTTCCAGTTCCTCTAAATAGGTGCCAGCTCCCAGAACTACGCAGGTTAGTGGGTCGGGGGCAAGATTGACCGGGAGTTCAGTCTCTTTGCTCACCAGTTCAGGGAGTCCGGAGAGCAAAGCTCCGCCTCCCACCAGAATAATTCCACGGTCAACAAGGTCAGCAGCCAACTCGGCAGGAGTATCTTCCAAAGTGTCCTTGATCAGACCTAAAATAGTCTTAATCGGGCTTTTAAGTGCCTCGTACATCTCCCCGGAAGAAACTTTGGCAGTCTTTGGTAAGCCTGTGGCAAGGTCACGGCCTTTAACTTCGATTGCCTTATTCTCTTTCTCGGGCGTCGCCGTACCAATCCTTATTTTAGTTTCTTCGGCTGTCCTTTCTCCAATTAGTAAATTCCTCTCCTTCTTAAAATAGCTTATAATAGCTTCATCCATTTCATCACCAGCTACTCGAACTGACCTGGAAAGGACCATCCCCCCTAAGGAAATGACTGCCACTTCAGTCGTACCCCCTCCGATATCCACTACCATATTACCAGCCGGGTCCTGAACAGGAACTTCAGCACCAATAGCTGCGGCCATCGGCTCATCAATGAGGTAAATCTCCCTTGCTCCCGCTTGTTCAGTAGCGTCCCTGACCGCCCGCCTTTCCACTTCAGTGATACAGGAGGGAATCCCAATCACCACCCGTGGATGGAGCAGGCTCCGTCGGTTATGCACCTTTCTTATAAAATGTCGAATCATTTTCTCTGTTACTTCAAAGTCGGCAATAACTCCGTCCCTCATCGGACGAAAAGCAGTTATATTGGCAGGCGTTCTCCCCACCATCTTCTTAGCCTCAGTACCTACCGCCAGGATCTCGCCTGTGTCCCGACTCAGTGCAACTACCGAAGGTTCCCAGAGCACGATGCCTTGCCCTTTCACATACACAAGCGTTGTAGACGTCCCGAGGTCTATCCCCATATCATTGGAAAATAAGCCCAGAAGGAAATTAAACATTCCTTTCTCCTCTATTCCGACTTCTCCAAAGGGCCGCAAAGCTTAACCATGTCTACCCTCGCCCTATCCCCTTGTCGATAGCCCAATTTAATAACTTTCGTATATCCTCCTACTCTCTCCTTAAATCTCGGTAACAGAGTCTCAAATATTATTTTAACTACTTCTTTATCTTGAATTTCCATCTTTACTTCTCGCAAGCCATTCAAGCCGCCCTTTTTTGCACTGGTAATTACTTTCTCAGCAAACCTTCTTAGTTCCTTGGCTTTTGCTTCTGTGGTTACAATCTCTTCATGCTTGAATAGTTCTGTGGCGAGACTGGCCAATAGTGCTTTACGCTCGCCCGTAGTGCGACCTAATTTTCTTCCGGCTCTTCCCTCACGCATATGCGAATTCCTCTACTCCTCCTTCTCTTTAGACTTTCCAACCACATGCATTCCCAGGGACAGCTCTACCCCCTTCTGTTTCCCCAATTCGGCAATCTTTTTCTTTATTTCATTTAAGGACTTCTTACCGAAGTTGCGGAAAGATAGGAGTTTATCTTCAGTCTGCTTTACCAAATCGCCGATAGTTTTTATTTTAGCGCGATTTAGGCAATTTATGGAACGGACGGTTAACTCTATGATATTCACTGGAAGAGCCAAAACACTCTCCAGTACTTCCTCAGACTTCTCCTTCTCCGGTGGTTTCTCTTCTTCTTCGGGCTGCTCCTCAAAGCCGATAAATATATTCAGCGAATCTTTCAAGATTTTAGCTGCGTACGCAAGAGCATCGACAGGTTTTACGCTGCCGTCAGTCCATATTTCCAGAATCAACCTGTCGTAATCGATAGAGCGGCCAACTCGTGCATTTTCGACATTATAGTTCACCTTTAGTACTGGAGTAAAAATTGCGTCAACAGATATCACTCCAAGTAGTTGGTTGGCTTGGGGATTCTTCTCAGCAGGGAGGTATCCGCGACCCTTGGAAACCTCTATCTCCATCTCCAGGTTCGTGTCTCTGTCCAGAGTGGCTACGTAGGTAGAAGGATTCAGGATCTCGATATTACTGTTTAACTGAATGTCTTTTGCCGTTACTTCTCCTTTCTTTGTTGCATTCAAATATATTTTTTCTGGCCCTTCACTGTAGAGTTTAAACCTGAGAGATTTCAAGTTTAAGATTATCTGAGTAACATCCTCAACAACCCCTGGTATTGTGGAGAACTCATGCATTACACCTTTGATTTTCACGGCGGTAACCGCCGCACCTTCCAATGAAGAAAGCAAAATCCTGCGTAACGAGTTGCCAATCGTATGGCCGTATCCTCTTTCGAACGGCTCAGCCGTAAACTTACCATAACTGTCGGTGACCGTCTCTTCATCACAGATAAGTCTTTTCGGCATCTCGAAGTCCTTGAGTCTCATATTACCTCCTAACTATTATGAATTGCAGAAATTATGAATTATGAGTAATGAAGAAAACACAATTGTCGGTTCTGGTTCTTTGAAATTAATTTATAATTTATAATTATCTAACTCACAATTAGCTCTTACTTGGAATATAGTTCGACTATTAACTGCTCTTGAACTGGAATAGAAATCTCTTCCCTCTTAGGAAAATGCAATATTGTTCCGGTATTTGTTGCCTCGTCGAATCCCAGCCAAGGCGGAACGCCCCGTTGCTTAGCTTTTTCCTGGGCAACCTTAACAATTTCCAGATTTTTACTCCCTTCGTCTAAAGAGATTCTGTCGCCCACCCTTACCTGATAAGATGGAATATTCACACACCGCCCATTCACCCTTATATGGCGGTGCCGGACTAACTGACGGGCCTGATTTCTCGAGGAAGCGAATCCGAGAAGAAAAACGATGTTGTCAAGTCTACATTCTAATAGCCTCAAAAGATTTTCGCCCGGCAGTCCTTTCCTGCGTTCTGCCGTCCTAAAATATTTACGAAACTGTTTTTCCAGAATTCCCGAGATCCGCCGCGCCTTCTGTTTCTCCCTCAGCTCGACGCCATACCTGGATAATCTTTCGCGCACCTCTCTATATTCGCCTGAAGCAGAACTTCTTCTCTCAAATGCGCACTTGGGAGTAAAACATCTCTCTCCTTTCAAAAATAGCTTTGCTTTTTCCCGGCGGCACAATTTACATACCGGACCTAAATATCTGGCCACAATAACCTCCTTACGCTTCGCTTCAGTCGGCCGGGGTTCTCACCATCTCGAACCCGTCGCCAGACCTGTCGCTCCTTACTCGTCGCGACGGCGACCCTTACGCTTCCTAACTGCATTTCCTTCCCCCAATTAGAAAATAGTTTGTGAATAACGCTTGGAATTTCAGACAAAAAACAAGGACGGCCCATCTGCTTTCAAGCAAAAATTTTTTCGAGCCCCGATTTATCGGGGCGAGTTTATTTTTGCGCCTTGCACAGTCCGAAGTTTTTTGGCGTCAAGAAATTCCGCAGGAATGAACAAACTATTTTCTAAATCCCTGCCTGCTCATCGACTCGCATGCGTCGCTAACCCGCTCCTCCTTATTCGTCCCGATGAAATCGGGACCCTTTCAAAAACTATCTTTTGCTTTACACTCTTCTCTGTTTTGGCGGACGGCAGCCGTCATGGGGAATTGGAGTTACGTCTTTAATGCTGGTAATTCCCAATCCCGCTGATTGTAACGAACGAATAGCTGTTTCCCTCCCTCCCCCGGGCCCCTTCACAAATACCGCAACCTGCTTTATACCCCGCTCAATTGCCTTTTTGGCAGTGGCTGTAGCTGCCACCTGGGCAGCAAACGGAGTTCCCTTACGGGCTCCTTTAAAGCCTGAGACTCCAGCTGAACCCCAGGCGATAGCATTTCCGCTCTTATCAGTTATGGTAATTACGGTATTGTTAAAGGTCGCCTGAATATACGCTCTACCATCAACGATATCCTTTGGCAATTTCTCCTTGCGATAATCCTTTTTTGGTGTGACGGTTGTCTTTTCAGCCATATCTTATGCCTCCGCCTCCTTCACCTCTTTTTTAACAGTTCCGACTGTCTTCCTTTTCCCTCGCTTCGTGCGCGCATTAGTCCTGGTCCTTTGTCCCCTTACTGGCAATCCGCGGCGGTGGCGTATACCTCGATAGGACTTGATGTCAATTAATCTCTTGATGTTCCCCTGAACAATTCGCCGAAGTTCTCCTTCTACTCTGAAATTCCTCTGAATTATTGCCTGTATGGTGCTGATCTCACCTTCGGTCAGGTCCTTCACTCTGGTATCAGGATTAACACCTGCTTCCTGGAGAATCTGATTGGACGAACTCCTTCCAATTCCATAAATGTAAGTTAAACCAATTTCGACTCTCTTCTGCGAAGGTAATTCAACTCCTGCTATACGAGCCATATGTTACTCCTTTCCCTCTTATCCTTGCCTCTGTTTATGTCTTGGGTTGGTGCAGATTATCCTTATTATTCCTTTTCTTTTAATTACCTTGCATTTCTTACACATCGGTTTGACAGAGGCTTTTACTTTCATTGAGGACCTCTATTTATGGCGATAAATTATCCTTCCTCTTGTTAGGTCATATGGAGAAAGTTCTACTCTAACCTTATCCCCGGCCAGTATCTTAATGAAGTGCATTCTCATTTTGCCGGAAATGTGAGCTAAAATCTTGTGACCATTTTCCAGTTCAACTCTGAACATGGCGTTAGGTAAGGCCTCAACAACTGTCCCTTCTACTTCAATCTTTTCTTCCTTAACCATAGCCCCCCCAAATATACCTAATGCAGTTCTGTAAGTATTTCCGGGCCATTATCTGTGATTGCGACAGTATGTTCAAAATGGCAAGACAAGCTACCGTCAGCAGTAACGACTGTCCAGTTGTCATCGAGAGTTTTTACCTCATGTCCATTCATATTAACCATAGGCTCAAGAGCAAAGACCATTCCCGTTTTCAAGTAGGGACCGGTAAACCTCCTCCCAAAATTTGGAATTTGCGGTTCCTCATGCATTTTCTGCCCAATTCCGTGGCCTACTAAGTCCCTGACCACAGAGAAACCGTTACTTTCGGCACATTCTTGAATGGCTGCAGATATATCGTAGAGTCTGTTGCCAGGTACCATTTGAGCAATTCCAGAATTCAAAGCAATCCTGGTAATGTGTATCAACTTTTGGGCGTCCTTAGATATATTCCCAACAGGGAGAGTCACTGCCATGTCACTATAGTAACCCTGGTAAAGGACTCCAAAGTCAATACCGATAATATCTCCCTCACGCAAGTCGTAGCTTCCAGGAATCCCGTGAACTACCTGGTCATTCACCGACGTGCAGATAGAGGCTGGAAACCCTCGAAAACCCAGAAATGCTGGATGCGCTCTATGCATTTTTATTAACTTAAAAGCAGCTCTGTCCAGCTCCTTTGTAGTGACTCCGGGTTTTACCTTCTCTATTAGCTCTTGGCAGACCCGGGCGACAATTTGGCCGCCTTTTCCCATTTTCTTTATTTCTTTAGGAGACTTTAATATGATCATATCTATAGGTTAACACACACTTTCTGGCTCTCAACTCCAGCCGTCGAGCTCTTCGCATAAGTCCTCAAAGACTTCTTCTATATCCCTGTTGGCATCGATTTTTGATAGAAGGCCTCGACTTTCATAGTATTCAATAAGAGGGTACGTATCCTTCTGATAGGTCTTCATCCTCTGCCTAACAGTAACTTCGCTATCATCCTCACGCTGCGACAACTTGGCCCCGCATTGGTCACATATACCGGGAATATTCGGCGGATTAAAGACCAAATGGAAAGTGGCTCCGCACCGAGAGCAAATCCTCCTGCCGCTCAACCGTTTAACTGCCTCTTCCTCATTTAACTCCAGGTAAAGAACGCGGTCGATTTCCCTATCGCTATCTTTTAGAAAACCATTCAACGATTCGGCCTGGGGAAGTGTTCGAGGAAAACCATCCAGAATGAATCCTTCCTGACAATCGCCTTTTCCCAGTCTCTTCTTTATGATTTCCACAGCAATTTTGTCAGAAACAAGCCCACCCGAGCGGACAACCTCTCGGGTCTCTCTATCCAATGGCGCCCCTTTTCCAAGGTGCACTCGCAGGATGTCCCCGGTTGAAACGTGGGGGAGACCATATTTTTCTGCAAGTCTCTTTGCCTGGGTGCCTTTACCACTCCCGGGAGGACCTAAAAGAACCAATCTCATAACTGTAAAATCTCTCAATTAGCGCAACCACAAATCTTTAATTTTTAAGAGTATTTATCTTATGTTAAAGTATCTCCCCTTTATTCTTCCTTTCCTCATGAACCCTTCGTAATGGCGCATAATCAGATGAGATTCTATCTGTCCTATAGTGTCTAAAGCAACACCGACCACAATCAATATTGCGGTACCTCCGAAGATATAGGCGAGACTGGGAGGAGCGTTAAGCCAGCCTATTGGATACTCGGGGAGAATCGCAATACAGACCACAAATAAAGCCCCTGCCAGAGTGATCCTGGTCAATACCCGGTCAATATATGACGAGGTCGGCTGTCCAGGCCTGATCCCCGGAATAAAACCGCCCCACTTCTTCATATTCTCAGCCAAATCTCTGGGGTTGAATGTAATTGCCGTGTAAAAGTAGCAGAAGAATACAATTAGAGAACCATACATAACGGTATAAAGCCAGTGCCCGGGTCGCAGAAAATTACCAATCCTTTGCATAAGCGGTACATTGGGAAAGAATTGAGCAATGGTTGCCGGGAACATCATTATGGCCACAGCAAAGATAACTGCTATTACCCCCGATTGGTCTACCTTGAGAGGAAGAAATGTGCTCTGCCCACCGTACATTTTGCGGCCAATAATCCTTTTGGCGTACTGTACTGGAATCTTTCTCTGAGCCTGCTCCACCCACACTACACTGGCAGTAATACCAAATACCAATACCATCAAAAATAGGATTCCAAAGAGTGTCATCTCTTCACTTCGGAACAGACGAAAAACATTTCCCAGTGCCGCTGGCAACCTATCCACAATACCAGCAAAGATGATAAGGGATATTCCGTTTCCCACACCCTTCTCTGTAATCTGTTCTCCCAGCCACATAATGAATACAGTCCCGGTGGTTAAAGTCAAAATCGTCAATAACTGGAAACTGAGGCCCGGCTCTCTTACTATAGAAGACCCGCCGGGCGCTTTCATCGATTGCATCCAGAAAGTCAATCCGAAAGCTTGAACCGCGGCTAAGAACAGCGTGCTATAACGAGTTATCTGTGTAATCTTTCTTCTACCAAATTCTCCTTCCTTAGAGAGTCTCTCAAGATAGGGAACAGCTGTCTGTAGAAGAGACATAATAATAGAAGCATTAATATAGGGCATTATGCCCAAAGAAAAAATAGATAACCTGTTGAGAGCCCCTCCGGAGAACATATCTAAAAAGCCGAATAGGGTTCCCCTCTGGGTTTCAAAAAAAGCTTTCAAGGCTGAAGCATCGATTCCTGGAGTAGGGATAGCTGCTCCCACCCTATATACTGCCAGAATTCCTAAAGTAAACAGTATCTTTTTCTTCAATTCCGGTATTTTGAAAATATCAGTTACGCTCTTTAACATTTACGATTCCCCTATTTGGCTAGAATTTCAACACTGCCCCCGGCTTTTAGAATCTTCTCTCTGGCACTCTTGCTCAAGCCATCCACTTTTACCTTCAACTTTTTCGTTATCTCCCCGCTTCCCAGAATCTTTACCGGCAAGTCCTTTCTTATTAATCTTTTCTCTTTAAGAGTAGAAAGGGTAACTTCCTCATTCTCATTAAATTTATCTTCAAGACTTCTCAAATTCACTATGTTATATTCCTGCTTGAAAATTCTTGTAAATCCTCTCTTGGGAAGACGCCGAATAAGAGGCATCTGACCTCCTTCGAAACCGAGGCGTACTCCTCCCCCTGACCGGCTTCTCTGCCCCTTGTTTCCCCGACAGCTCGTGCCACCATGCCCTGAACCAGAGCCCCTGCCTACCCTCTTCTTCCTATGTCTCGCGCCGATATTAGAAGCGAGTCCTGAAAGTCTCATTTCTTCTTCCTTTTGTGCCTGAGAGATTTTGCTATGTCTATCAACATAAACCCTATCGGAAAAGAAATTCCCAACAGGGTCATAGTTCTTCTGCTTTCTTGCCTCGCAGCTCAGCAACCATGTCCTTCGTCCTGAGACTCTCGAGTCCTTTCATTGTAGCATACACTACATTGACTGGATTTTTCGATTTAAGCGATTTGGTCAAAATATCCTTTATACCCACTGCTTCCACTACTGCCCTCACCGGACCACCCGCTATTATCCCAGTTCCAGGACTGGCAGGTCTTAACAGCACTCGAGCAGCGCCAAAGTGACCCATTACCTCATGAGGAATCGTCGTGTCCCTCAAGGGAACAGCAATGAGGTTCTTTTCCGCTCTGGCTGCACCTTTCTGAATAGCAGCTTGAACCTCCCTCGCCTTGCCCATCCCGCAACCTACATAGCCATTCCCGTTCCCGACGACCACAAGTGCCGTAAAGCCAAACCGTTTCCCACCCTTGACCACTTTAGCCACCCTGTTGACATTTACAACTATCTGTTTTAGTTCTAATCCTTCCGCGCTAATTCTTGGCAACCTATCTCCCCTCTATCCCACAAACAATATTTTGAAAAATAGTTTATAAAGAGCCTTGCGAATTTCAGCCAAAAACCGAAGATTGTAGGGGCTCAATTTATTGAGCCCGTCCTTGCGGGTTCGATGAATCGAACCCCTACAAACAAAAAATTCTCAGCGAGCGAACCAAATTCCAAGCTACCTTTTGGCGTTAAGAAATTCCTAAGCGATGAACAAACTATCTCTCAAAATCAAAACTCTAATCCACCTTTTCGGCAAGCCTCAGCCAAACTTTTCACCCTGCCGTGATAAGCGTATCCGCCCTTGTCGAACGTCACTCTCTTAATACCCGCGGATTTCGACTTATCGGCGAGCAGTTCTCCCACCATAGCTGCCGCTTGGCTCTTCTTCAATTTCTCAATTTTTTTCCTGATTTCAGGAGAAAGAGTAGAAGCTGCCACAACCGTCTTACCAAGCTGGTCATCTATTATCTGGGCATAGATATGCCTTAGACTCCTGTAGACACACAGTCTGGGACGAGAACTTATCCCAAAAACTTCCTTTCTTACCCTTATGTGTCTCATTTTTCGCCGAACCTGACGATAGGGCAAACTATTTTCCTCCTGCACGAGCGCCACCACTCACTGCGGCAGCTTTTCCGACTTTCCTTTTTACTTGTTCATCTACATATCGTATCCCCTTCCCCTTATAAGGCTCAGGCGGTCTGAATCGCCTTATCTTAGCAGCCACTTCTCCCACCAGTTGCTTATCACATCCTGAGACCACAATCTGTGTCTGCTTCTCCACTTTTACCTCAATTCCCTCGGGTAGGGGAAATCTTATAGGGTGGGAATAACCCAATTGTAAATTTAATACCCTGCCTTCTAATTGAGCTCGATAACCCATGCCCATAATCACCAGTTCTTTCCTGAAACCTTTAGTTACTCCTATAATCAGATTATTTATAAGACTGCGAGTCAACCCATGGATTGCGCGATAGTATTTGCTATCCGAAGGCCTCTCTACAAAAATTTCACCATTCCTTTTGCTGACCCCCATTTTCCGATATATTTTCTGAGTTAGTCTTCCCAAAGGACCAGCCACTTCGACGAGGTCATCGCTTATTTTTACTTCTACTCCATCTGGTACTGCAATTGGCTTCCTACCTATCCTGGACATCTCCCTCACCAAACATAACAGAGTACTTCCCCACCACAGTTTGCTTCCCGACATTTCTTATCAGTCAACACTCCCTGAGAAGTTGAAATAATGGCTGTACCAAGTCCCCGATAAACTCTGGGAAGCTTATCAACCGTGCAATAAAACCGCCTCCCTGGCCGAGAAATTCGCCTCAGGCCCTTTATAACCCTCTCTTGGTCAGAGGTATACTTCAGGTAAACCCTCAAAATCCCCTGCTTGCGATCTGAGATAAACTTGTAGTTAGCTATATACCCTTCTTCTTTCAAGACCTTCACTACTTTCTCTTTTAACTTGGATGCGGGAATATCTGCTTTTCCCTTCATCTTCTCATTCGCATTACGAATCCTCGTAAGCATATCTCCAATCGGATCAGAGATAGACAATCTATTCCCTCCTTTTACCAGCTTGACTTTATCACCCCAGGGATTTCTCCCTGACGCGCCAATTTACGAAAGCAAATCCTGCATAGTGCAAAGTCGCGTATATATCCTCGCGACCTACCACAAAGACGGCACCTATTATATTTTCTTGTAGCAAACTTTGGTGGCCGTTTAGCTTTTGCAATTAAACTCTTCTTCGCCAAGAAACCCTCCTTATGTGAATCATCCTTCCGCAAAAGCGGAATTTTCGGCCCTAAGCAGGGCTCTTTTCATTTCTTTCGAAACGGCATCCCAAAAAGACCTAATAACTCGTATGCTTCGTCTCTTTTCCTAGCTGTAGTTATTATACTCACGTTCAGCCCTTTAACTTTACCAACTTTATCTATGTTGATTTCAGGAAAAATTGTATGTTCTTGTATTCCGAGATTATAATCACCTTTTCCATCAAATCCATCAGGAGAGACTCCCCTGAAATCACGAACTCTGGGCAACGCAACATTAATCAAACGGTCCAGAAACTCGTACATCTTGCTCCCATGGAGGGTAACTTTGCACCCTATTGGCATTCCCTTGCGAAGTTTGAAGTTGGAAATCGACCTCTTGGCTCTGGTCACAACGGGTTTCTGTCCAGTTATTGCTGCTAACTCTTCCACTGCCTGCTCCAAAATCTTGATATCCTCCTTTGCTGCCGAAACCCCCATATTGACTACTATCTTTTCTATTCTGGGAACTTCCATAGTATTCTTATATTTTAAACGCTTCATCATTTGATGCACAATCTCTTTCTTATATAATTCTGATAATCTCGCCATTTTGCCTTCCCTATACTATCATTTCACCGCATTTCCGGCAGACCCTTATCTTTTTACCGTCGCTTAGACGATCTATCTTCACTCGAGTAGGCCGATTACATTTGGGGCAAATCAGCTGTACGTTAGAGATGTGAACCGGAGACTCTTTCTCTGTGATGCCTCCCGGCGCGGTCTGTGTTGCCCGGGTATGCCTCTTTATGAAATTAATTTTGCTTACTATCACTCGAGAAGTCTCGGGAAATACTTTCAAAACTTCACCTGTTTTCCCTTTGTCTTTACCCGTCTTCGCTATTACCTTATCTTTCTTCTTGATCGTCAACACGTCAATTCCCCCGCCAACTACAGTATAAATAGTTGAGTATTAAACTACCTCCGGAGCCAGAGAGATTATCTTCGTAAATCCCTTATCTCTTAGTTCACGAGCAATCGGTCCGAAAATTCGTGTCCCTTTAGGCTCGTTATTGGCATCTACAATTACTGCGCCATTGTCGTCAAATCTGACGTAGGAACCATCGGGTCTACGCATCCATCTCCTCATTCTAACAATTACTGCCCTTACAACGTCCCCCTTCTTAATCGCAGCATCTGGCAAAGCGTCTTTTACCGAAGCCCTGATTATATCACCTATTACTGCGTATCTCTTCTTAGTTCCGCCTAGAACTCCGATGCAGGCAATTTTTCTCGCTCCTGTATTATCGGCGATGTTTAGTCGAGTACGCATCTGTATCATGCTAAATTCCCTCTGCCTTTTCCAATATTTTCAAAAGTCGCCACCTTTTTGTTTTACTCAAAGGCCTGGTTTCGACAATTCTCACCTTATCTCCTATATGTGACTCATTCCTGGGGTCATCCACGACAAATTTCTTTCTTTTTCTGATAACCTTTTGATACTGAGGATGCCTGAGTAACCTCTCCACTTCTACCACTCTGGTCTTCTCCATCCTATCACTTACTACTTCACCAATCTTAATTTTACGCCTCGCTTGAGATTCTACCATTCTTTCTCCTATTACTCTCCCTTTTCTTTAGACATTTCCTTTTCTGCCAGAATTGTCTTCATCCTTGCAATATCTCTGCGCAGTAGCCTGATATCCGAAGGATTCTTCAATTGACCTGAAACATTTTTAAATTTTAACTGAAATAGTTTCTGCATAATCTCATTTAACTTCTGTTCCAATTCAGCCACGCTCAGTTCTCGCAATTTACTTGCTTTCATCTCCGTTCCCCGCTTGCCTTTCCCACATTGGGAATCCTATTATTGTCCCCTTGCCAAAAAAGTGGTCCTTACCGGCAACTTATGACTGGCCAGATTCATTGCTGCTTCTGCCTCAGGACGTCCAACTCCCTCGATTTCGAAGAGGACCCTTCCAGGCTTGACCACAGCTACCCAACCAGCCGGTGCACCCTTCCCCTTTCCCATCCGGGTCTCTGCTGGCTTCCTGGTAATGGGCTTGTCAGGAAAAACTCTAATCCAAACCTTTCCACCTCTCTTCAAGGAGCGAGTCAAAGCCACTCGCGCCGCCTCAATCTGATGAGATGTTAACCAGGCCGGTTCCAGAGCCTGCAACCCAAACTCGCCAAAGTTTATCCTATTTCCACGTAAAGCTACACCTTTCATCCTTCCGCGCTGTGCCTTACGGTATTTAACTCTCTTGGGCATTAGCATCGGTGTTGTCCACCTCGTCTTTTTGATTCTCTTCTATTTTTTCCTTTTCTTCCTTAGGCGCAGTTTCACCAACCTCCGCCTCTTCGGCTTTTTTAGTAAGCTCCTCCTTAAAGATCCAGACCTTAACTCCAATCTGGCCGTACGTAGTAAAGCTCTCAGCAAAGCCATAATCAATATCAGCACGAAAAGTCTGCAAGGGAATACGTCCTTCTTTCAGCCATTCAGTGCGGGCTATCTCCGCCCCACCGAGGCGACCACTAACGCATACCTTAATCCCTCCTGCCCCGCTCTCCATAGCTCGAGAAATTGCCCTCCTTATTACCCTACGATAAGGCATTTTCTTCTCCAACTGCATGGCAATTCCTATAGCCACAACTTGAGCGTCCAGTTCCGGTTTCTTTATAGGTATAATGTTGATAAAGACTTTCTGGTCCGTAATCTCTTCCAGATCCGTTCTCAAATTTTCAATATCTGCACCTTTCTTGCCGATTACCAGTCCTGGTCTTGCTGTATGGATATCCACCCGCAAAGATTTGCCGGCACGCTCGATTCTTATCTTACCCACTCCAGTTTGATAAAGCTTCTTTTTAATAAACTCTCTTATAGCTATATCTTCGTGGAGCATATGAGGAAAGCTCTTCCCTCCAAACCATTTTGCTTCCCAGGTCTTTATGAAACCAAGACGACTTCCAACGGGATGAACTTTTTGTCCCAATTTATTACCCCCTTGCAAAGGCTTTACGACTCTCCACAACTATATATATATGGCAAGTTTTCCTTCGATAAATTGCTGCTCGTCCCATGGCCCTGGGACTCACTCGTTTTAAAACCGGGCCCTGCCCGACATAAGCTTCTGCAACATATAGATCCGGTTCCTCTGTCGGGGAACGGGTATTAGCCACTGCTGACTTTAATACCTTCTCCACGGCCTTAGCCGCCCGGCGAGGAGTAAATCTCAAGATTTGATAAGCCTCCATTACTCTCTTACCTCGAATCAAATCTAAGACCTGACCGACTTTCCTCGGGCCTAACCTGGCAAATTTAGCTACTGCCCTTGCTGCCACTCGCTACCTCCTCTGAATCTGCTGCGAAGTAGTCCGACGCCTACATCTGGTTGCGGAGTCCTGTCGGAGCTGTAGTCAATAGGGAAGCCTCTTCCACAATGGTTCCTTATTTTAAGTCAGCGAGGTGATCTCTTTGGTATGAGCCGCACCATGGCCCTTAAAAAATCTGGTGCCGGCAAACTCTCCCAATCGATGTCCCACCATATTCTCAGTTAGATAGAGAGGAATGAACTTCTTCCCATTATAAACTGCCACAGTATGCCCAACAAATTCAGGAGTTATTACCGAACTTCTTGCCCACGTCTTTATTACCTTCTCTTCACCGCTGGCATTCATCTGTTGAATCTTCTTAAGAAGCTTTTCGTCAACATAGGGGCCTTTTTTTGTTGACCTGGACATTTTTTACTTTCTCCTTTTCAAGATTAATGTATCAGATTTTTTCTTTTTTCTCGTTTTCAAGCCCTTGGAAAGTTGCCCCCAGGGAGACTGGGGTAGATTGTGGCCTTTGCTCTTTCCCCGGCCACCTCCCATGGGATGGTCGACCGGATTCATCGCTCCTCCCCTTACCGTTGGTCTAATCCCCAGATGGCGCCTGGTTCCCGCACCTCCCAATTTAATACTCCCGTGTTCAATATTTCCCAATTGCCCAATAGTGGCTCTACAATCGAGAAGTGCAAGTCGAATCTCTCCCGAAGGGAGTTTCAATTGAGCAAATTTGTCCTCTTTAGCGATTATCTGAGCAGACGACCCCGCACTTCTAGCCAGCTGGCCACCAGAACCCGGCCTCAACTCGATATTATGAACCATCAAGCCCACTGGAATATTTTTCAAGGGCAAACTGTTACCTATGGCAACAGGGACAGAATCTCCACTCTCAACAGTATCACCCACTCGCAAGCCAAGAGGTTGCAGGATATATCTCTTTTCCCCGTCAGCATACTGCAAAAGAGCAATTCGACAAGAACGATTGGGGTCATATTCTATAGCCGCAACCTTGGCCGGGACCTCAAACTTATCTCTCTTGAAATCGATAATTCTGTAACTCCGTTTGTGCCCTCCTCCCCTATGCCTCACCGTGATATGTCCAGAACCATTCCTTCCTCCATGAGAACGCAGACCAACGGTTAGCGACTTCTCTGGCTCCTTTTTCGTAATCTCGTCCATTGCTACTCTCGTAGCGAACCTCCGAGCCGGCGATGTAGGTTCATATTTCTTCATTGGCATGTCTTTATCCTCATTTGTAGGGGCTCAATTTATTGAGCCCGTTCATCAGCGAGCGAACCAAATTCCGAGCAAATTTTACGCCCCTTCCAACATTCTTATTGTATCCCCGGGCTTAATAGTAACCACTGCTTTCTTTCTTTTCGGTCTATATCCTTCATGAATTCCTAATCTCTTCTTCTTACCTTTGAAATTGGACGTATTTACTTTAATCACTCTTACCTTAAACAGCTCTTCAACAGCCCTCTTAATATCACCCTTGCTAGCCCTAAGAGATACAAAGAAGGTGTACTTATTCTCCTCTCCGCGAAGAGTTGTAGATTTTTCCGTTACCAATGGGGACTTGATTATCTCATATGGGTCAAACATTCAGGATAGTCCCTCCAAAATAGCTCCTATTGCATTGCGATCAATAATTACCTTCTCATAATTCAATAGGTCATATATATTCATACTCTCAACAGAAATCAATTTAACCTTAGGCAAATTAGCGAACGCTCTCGACAAATTTGCCTCCGTAGCTTTTGCAATCAAGAGAGTCCCCACAGGGGCACCTGCCTTTTCCAATAGGGCTTTTGCTTTCTTAGTCTTTCCATCTTCCACTATCAAAGCGTCTATGACTTTAAGTCTATTTTCACGGATTTTTTCTGATAAGATCTGTCTTATGGCATTCCTTCTTTTCCTTTTGGGAAAGGCCACTCCGTATGAACGGGGCTGGGGACCAAAAATAATCCCTCCGTGGCGCCAGAGAGGCGACCTGTTACTTCCAGCCCGTGCCCTGCCTGTGCCCTTTTGCCGCCAAGGTTTAGCTCCACCTCCCGCAACTTCGCCTCTCGTTTTGGTCGCCGCTGTCCCCTGCCGGGCTATCGCCAATTGACTCACCAGGGCCTCATGAACCAATCCTGAATTTAGCTTCTGGCCAAAAATCTCGTCGGGCAAGCTAATCTTACCTGCCTTTTCTCCCTTGGAATTGAGTAGATCCACTTCTGGCATTAACTTTCCCTTTTCTACAATTAATCCTTCGGTTCTATTTTGTCTATTTACTGCTTTTCGATATTACAACTAGACCTTTCCTAACTCCTGGAACAGCTCCCTTAACTAATATTAGATTCTCTTCTGAAATGACTTTTACCACTTCAAGTTTCTTCGCCACACTCGAACTTCCTCCCATCCTGCCAGCCATCCTGGTCCCGGGATAAACTCTCGAGGGAAAAGAACTGGCGCCAATCGAACCAACTCTCCTGTGTTGAGCGGAACCGTGAGAAGCAGGACCACCTCGAAATCCCCACCGCTTTACAGCACCCGCAAAGCCTTTACCTTTCGAAGTTCCCTTGACATCTACATAGTCCCCGACTTTAAAAATGTCAACCCTGAGCTCCTGGCCAAGTTGATACTCATCCACATTATCAACACGAAATTCTTTCAAATATCTTAGAGGCTTAACCTTTGCTCTCTCAAAATGGCCTTTTTCGGGCCTATTCAAGCCTTTTTCTTTTCTTTCTCCATAACCTATCTGGATAGCGTTATAACCTTCTTCTGAATTACTCTTCTTGTGCACTATAAAACAGGGCCCTGCCTTGATAACTGTAACAGGGACAGCTTTCCCTTTTTCAGAAAAGACCTGAGACATTCCCACCTTTTCACCAAGAATTCCTACCATCCTCCACCCCAATACCTTACTGAGCGGGTCCCTAAAGTTTTATCTCTACATCTACCCCAGCAGGAAGATTCAATTTCATAAGTGCGTCTATTGTTTGAGGAAGCGGCTCAAGTATGTCTACAATTCTCTTATGAATTCGCATTTCGAACTGTTCTCTTGACTTCTTGTCTATATTAGTTGACCTGAGAACCGTGTACTTGCGAATTTTAGTCGGCAACAGAATCGGTCCTGAAATCTTGGCTCCAGTCCTCTTAGCTGTTGCCACAATCTCCTTTAGAGATTCATCGAGCATCTTGTGATCATAAGCCTTAAGCCGTATCCTTATCCTCTCATTAGCCATTCTCTAACTCCACGCATGTGACCTTAATAAAGCACCCTTTCCTTGTAGCAGCAAAGCCTAAGCCTTGCTTCTTCTTGCCAGTGGGCAACCGTACTGTAGCCCTTTATGGGCGTCCCGATAAATCGGGACGGGCATAAAGCCCTACACTAGAAATTCCAAAATCCAAATTTATAATACCCAAAGATTGAAAAAATAGTTCGTGAAGAACTTCAGGAATTTTAGCCAAAAAACCAGGACGACAACCCGGCTGACTAAGGTCGGCCCCTACACGACCTATTTCCTACGAAAAGTTGGTTTGCGAGAAGCTTTTAATTTCTTACGGTACTAAATCTTTGCGAGCGAAACGCTCAAATTTCAATTGTCCGATGCCCCGATAAAATCGGGGAGAGTTTTTGAAATTTAGTGAAGCGAGCAATAGATTTTGTTAGCAAGAAATTCCAGCGACGAGCAAACTAACTTTTAGTCTTCTAACCGAGCGACTCCGAAAACTATCTCTTCATCCTACTCTATTATCTCCGCAATTACCCCCGCCCCAACAGTGTGTCCACCCTCCCTGATAGCAAACCTCAGCTCCTTCTCCATCGCTATGGGAGTTATCAGTTCCGCCTCAAGCGTAATATTGTCTCCAGGCATCACCATCTCTACCTTCTCCGG
>Ga0315314_1000431_pt1 | contig 46785 bp, 34 predicted proteins | sample TDP9_MG_FD_203631 | JGI IMG/M metagenome (GOLD analysis project Ga0315314, IMG submission 203631) | Freshwater sediment microbial communities from Lake Towuti, South Sulawesi, Indonesia - TDP9 | ecosystem: Environmental > Aquatic > Freshwater > Lake > Sediment | place: Indonesia: South Sulawesi... | reverse complement strand
GGGAGGGGCGGATGGGACATTCAGCGGAGGCTCGCCCACATATGTAAAGGGCAGAATAGGGCAGGGGATTGAGTTCGACGGCGTCAGCCAGTTCGTCCATCTCGGCCAACCGGTTCGTATCCTGCAGCAACTGCGCCAGGTTGTTCAGATCAACGGCAACCTTGGGATGGTCTTTGCCGAAAGACTGCTCATCAATTGCCAGCGCTCGACGCATCATAGGCTCGGCCTCCGCCAACCGGTTCGTATCCTGCAGCAACTGCGCCAGGTTGTTCAGACGGATAGCAACATTGGGATCATTGGGCCCAAAGGATGCTTCATCAATTTCTAATGCCTGGCGTAAAAGCGGCTCGGCCTCGTCATATTTTGCATTATATAAAAAAACGAGGCCAGCCTCCCTCCCCATCTCTACGTTATCTGGGGTTAAATCCAGGGCCTTCTCGTACCAACTTGCTGCCCCTATATAATTCCCCGCATACAACTCTGTTTGTCCACGAGTTCTGTAGACTTCAGCCAGCTCAATCTCTTTCTGTTCCTGGGCTTTGTCCAAGAGGCGGCGGGCATCGTCAAATCGCTTCTCGGCAATGGCTTTTAAGGCCAAGGCATACGGGCCTGCATCCTCAGGGATTTGTTGCGCCAACTGGCGCGCACGATCCGACGGCGTTATTTCTTGAAGCCTGATAACCTCACCTTGAAGAAACGTGATCTGCTCGTTCTTGATGCTCAGTTCTTCTCGAAGCATCTCCACGATATGTGCTACACCTTGCTTGATCTCAGAAGTACCCTTCTGTATTTCGGATGTCTTGTCGAGGATTTCTTCTATCTTCTCCTCAAGCCTTCCGACAGGCGCATAGTCGGATCCCCACCACAAAAGAACGATTACAAACAGGGCTGCACCGCCACTTGCTTGGATTGTGACTTTTCCCCATTTTGGCAATTTGCCTTCCGTAACCAGCTTAATACTTCCCGTAAAGAAGTAACCGAATAACCCGGCTAAGACGGAACTTATGATTCCGAGAATACGTTGTTTTTCAGTGGGAAGCTTATCCGGTCCGAAGATGAATACTCCGATCAAGAAGGCAAAAGCAATCCCTCCAAATATCCAAGACGCCAGACGTTGTGAACTAGCTTTGCTAGCCGCCATCAGCAAATCTCCCTTTCCGAACTTGATGCCCACCCGGTCCCAACACTGAGCCGTCAAAAGACCAGGTCGGCCCCGCTCCTTTGCCATTAGAACGCTTATTGTTTTGTTCCTTGGCTTAGCTCATCGGCGTTCCCCACTACAAATTCCCTATCGTACAATGACCACAAAGAATGACGGAAACAGCGAACGCATGAGAACATAAACGGCGCGTTGAAACGATTATATGCTCTGCTACATGCGGCCGCAAGTGGAATATTCGCCCAATTCTCACACAGGAAAAAGGCCTCCCGCCGAGACGAGCGCCACGATGAGTTTGCTGTTTCCTATACTATCTCTGTATTATAAGCTCCGATGCTTCCGGTAAATCAAATCCCGTTAGTTCAAAATCAAATTCCGGTACGCGAATATCCGTGCTCGCCGAGTGCTCGAAACATGGTTCATCAGTTTCACAAAGATAATATGCAAATGAGCAAAAGGTCCATGGTCAATTCACTTACGAAATCTAAGCGACATCAAAAGTGTGCGTTCAATTTTCCCAAGGAGTATTTTTGAAGATGCCCAAAAACATTTCCGACTGCTCCAAAGCCTTCGACATATGCTCGTGCTCTTTTTGGAAGCTACCAAGCCTGGAAAAGCATGTCTGCGGCTCTTGCCAAGTAAAGGAGGCTTTGCCTAAGGACAACAAGCACTTTTTGGCTCTTGCGCGAGGGGATGGAATCGTTGGGCCCAACGCGGCAGAACCCCCTATTATGGATTGGGGTCGCACCAAATTAAGTTTAGCTGACATTTCCCCTGGCTTAGGGGTTTCCGAGTCCATAGAAAAGGCGGAATTGTCCTTCCGGCTCCATTTGTCGATTGCCTGACTGGCGGTGCAGAGTTCGCTACTTCGGGCTGACGGAAAGTGAAATCCCTTATTTAGTGGGTAAAAACGTTATCGACCTTTTGTATTGGCAAGTTCAATAAATAAGCCCCTGCCGCCTAATGGAGGAAATAGGAGTGATGGCAACAGGGGCATAAATAAGAAATATCATTAAAAACCAGGTCGGAAAGCGTATGAGTAGAATAATACACCTCGGCCTGGTGGAATCCCTTTTATAGTATTATACGATTAGCAATAAGTGCAGGTTCAGCGAGATAGAGAGTGGATATAATATAAAAGCCCCCGCTTCGCTGAGGAGGAAGAGATGTGAAGGAAGCAGGGGGCATTATCTAAAGAACAGTATGATTATAGACCTTTTGTTAGAGAGGTCAAGGGCGTTTCGCGAAAAATAAGACTATATGAATCCCCCAAGACGAGTTCGCCGTTTAAACGGCCTGTGAGGAGCCTTAAACACAACCACATCAAGAATAGATACCCACTGATACCCCTTACCCACTCATAATCCAGAGATTTTCCTTGACGGGAAGGTAGATAATTTGGTATAGATAAAATTGGTGAAGCTTGTGCTCCGCAGGACACCTTACGGTGCTGCGCAGACGGGCATCTTTGGCTTTGAGGTCATCAAGCGGGTACAATTCGTATAGTTTTCCGAACGGAGGAAGAGCTATTATGAATTGCTCCAGGCACAAAGTTATAATAGGTACTTTGTGCTTAGTGAGAAAAGATTATTACATCTCAATTAACAGCCCATATTGGGTCTTTTGAGGGAAGGAGGTAATATAAATTCAAAAAAATCCCTGTCGGATTGGAAAAAGTGGTAGTGAGTGTGAAAAATATTTTATGCTGCGTCCATATGGATATAGGCGATAGATATCCGGAGTTTGCCTGCTTGAGGGGTCTTCCGGCGGGGACGGTCATAGATGGTGAAATAGTTGTGCTAAAGCATGGAAGGCCATCTTTCCATAAGCTTCAGCAGCGTGACCATCTTCAGGACCCGACCAGGATAGAGATATTGAGCAAGCGAATGCCGGTCAGGCTGATGGCATTTGACCTTCTCTATGTCCGAGGGCAACGAATTACAGGCCAGCCACTGAACGAACGGCGCCAGCGGCTAATTGAACTGGTGGGCAGACTCGGCCATCCGCTTCTGATTGTACCGGACTGCGTAGTCGGGCATGGTATGGAGTTCTTTGCCAGGCTGGAAGGGGTGAGGGCCAAGCGTATAGACAGCCCTTAAGGAAGAGAATACGATATGGTCTGGAAAATCACAAAAAAGGAGTTCCTGCTGAACCTGATGACGTTCATGTTCACAGTGGGAATTCCAAACCTCAAAAGCCCTTTGGGCCAAGATGCTCTACAACTGTGCACTTAATCCTCTGGGCGCACTGCTTGATGTTCCATATGGTGTTCTGGCTGAGAGTGAGTCAACCCGTCACATCATGGGCCACATTGTCCAAGAAGTATTTGCCGTTATGACTTCGGCAGGTTACGAGACACATTTCCAGACGCCTGAGGCTTTTCTTGACGTATTCTACAGTACGCTTGTGCCGGACACAGCTCAGCACAGATCGTCAACTCTTCAGGATATCAAAGCCGGGAAACGAACTGAAATTGATGCTCTGAATGGAGCTGTCCTCGAATTAGCAAAGAAGCACGGAATAAATGCCCCATACAATTCTTTTGCGTATAATCTCGTGAAATTCCTTGAGGGCAGGAATCTTTAATGACTCCCATGCTATTGGGGTAGTTAAATCGATATCTTTATAAACTCCAACCAATTCACTACTCCCCAATCCTCACAAAATGAGTTCACTACTGGCTCGCCGGCCTTCAGGAGTGTTGATCAGATTATGCATCTCTTCGGGATCCTCCTTCATGTTGAAGATCAGACCTTCGTAATAGGAGTAGTAGATGTACTTCCAACTGCCTTTGCGGATGACAAAGGAACCGGTACACGTTCCTTCGGCGTGACATTCGCTGTAGGCTATAGCCGGATGATCCGGCTGGGTTCTCCATCCCGCCGAAGACAGCAGCATCGCCGCCAAAAGCTTTCCTCGATACGGCAGGATCGAAGGCAGATACATGGGACTCGGCCGTCCCCCCGACCCCGAGCACATCGGCGACACTTTCCTCTGGATGAAACGGAGTGAAAAAGGACCAAACACGTTCTCACAAACGATCAAGGACCTTCAGCCTGGCAGGCTTTATTCTTTCAAAATGTTGGTCTGCGATTATAACGATCTCATCACACCTAAGCCGAAGAAGGTCGAAGAAGCCAAATCCATCTCCACCGTCCTTATCGAGGGCGCCGATGTTGATACCACTCGATCATTCACCGAAGTTTACGCTTCTAGTCCCGAGCCTAAAGTCCCCGTTTGCATCACCTACCATTGGAAAATCTTCCGCGCCAAAACTACCACCGCTACCCTGACCGTTATTTACTGTTTCTCACAATTTGCGGTTGAAAGTAATAATTTTCAGCAGCTAATGGTCGACGATCTGGAACGCCGTCTTAGAAGAAACGGCCACACCAATGTTAAAATCAAGTCTCTTCAGCATAGCTCTCAGAAGCGCTCTCGCATTTATAGTCTTGAAACATATGTAAGCCAAGGATTGTTACGATTTAGCAGGAAGCACCAGGAGCTTTTACAGCAATTGACTCAGTTCCCTCTGGCAAAGAACGATGATGGCCCAGATGCTTTGGAAATGGCGGTTGATACTGCACGAAAACCATGGATTAAAGTGGGGGCATTATAAGCCCGACATCTTTAAACACGGAGGTATTTCGGCTACCTTATTGCCTTGGAAGCTTATCTGCAATCCGGGATGGATTGCTAAGAAATATAAGGCTATCGAAAAATTCAGCGACCATCCCGAGCTATGGCAGCAATGGTCATCTATTTTTCGGGGTCTTTCAGAGTTTGAAGAAGAAACCGGCCCCAAGGCTGCAGCCGCCGCCACCAAATCCTACTGGAACAGCTGCGCCAGTTTCCCCTCGGTAAACACCATGACGGCCTCGAAGCGCTGGAAATGGCAATTCAAGTGGCACGATATAAGCCAGGCCATGTCCGTTGTGCCTATCATCGTCCCGGTAGCGGTGGGGGTGCGCTTCGGCTTGTGCGGGCTATGGCCATCTTCTCACCGCAGGTGCGGCGGGAGGAACAAAAATGGAGGCGACAATAGATTTCAGAATCACGCGGATAGTCCCTTTACTTATCGCAGCATGTCATTGCGAGCGCAGCGCGGCAATCAAAACCCGGCTTTTTGTAGCAATGGCTGTTTTTCTCCTGACCCTTGTGGCCTTCCCAGCCTATGCCAAATACGGCGGGGGCAGCGGTACGGCGGAAGACCCGTACAAAATCGCTACGGCAGAGCACCTAATCCTGCTTGGCGAGACGCGCGAAGATTACGACAAGCACTTCATCCTGACAGCCGACATCGACCTTGCAGGCCATGTCTTCGACAAGGCCGTCATCGCGCCGGCACAGCTAAGCAATATGGGTGGTCCTCTCGGAACCGCTTTCACCGGCGTCTTTGATGGCAACAACCATACGATCTCGCACATGGCGATTAAGGGTGCAAGCTATCTGGCTCTATTCGGCTACATGGCATCCGGGGCCGTGGTCAAGAACATTGGGTTGGTGGATGTCAACGTAATGGGTTCCCGCAGCATTGGGGGACTGGTGGGGTGCAGCAGCCTAAGCCATGTGACCCAGTGCTACAGCACCGGCTCGGTCACCGGCGACGGGTATTCTATCGGTGGCCTCGTCGGTGAGAACTGGGGGCGTATTGGCGCGAGCTACAGCACGGCTGGGGTCAGTGGAACGAGGGAGGTCGGTGGGTTGGTGGGGACCAGTGGTGGTTCCGTGTTCCGGTGCTACACCATCGCTGCGGTGACTGGCGCTGGTTGGGGTGCCGGTGGGTTGGTGGGGGACAACAGAGGTGATGTGACCCAGTGTTACAGTGCCGGTTCGGTCAGTGGCAGTTTGTCTGTGGGCGGACTGGTGGGCGGTAGCCTGGGTCACGTGACCCAGTGCTACAGTACTGGCACGGTCAGCGGTGAATCCTCCGTTGGCGGTCTCGTAGGGAGCAACAATTACGAGGGGAGCATCACAACGAGCTACAGCACCGGCCAGATCCGTGGAGACAACGACGTCGGCGGCCTCGTGGGCTCTCGGAGCTCTTCCGCAATCGTGATCGACTCTTTCTGGGACACCCAAGCCTCAGGCCAGACGACCAGTGCTGGCGGCACGGGTCTGAGCACGGCCGAGATGCAGGATATCCGCACATATCTTGCTGCTGGGTGGGACTTGGTCGGCGAAATCGCAAATGGAACGTGGGAAATCTGGCAGGTGCCGCCAACCGGCGGCTATCCGGTCCTCACGGCATTCAGTGGCTATATGCCGCTACGACTGGAAGGAGCGGGCACGCCTGACGATCCCTACTTGATATCTAACGCCCAAGAGTTGGGAGCGATGGTTCACTACAGTCCGTACGCGTGCTACCGCTTGGCTGCCTCGGTTGATCTTTCTGGCGTATGTTGGGTCATGGCAGTAGTGCCGTGGTTTGCAGGCACGTTCGATGGCAACAATCTGACAATCTCCCATCTGACGATGACGGGTTCGAATGCTCTGGGGCTATTTGGCGAATTGACGTCAGGGGCAGAGGTCAAGGACCTAGGCTTAGTGGACGTCAATGTGGCTGGGTCAGGCTATGGTATCGGCGGGCTGGCCAGGTACAACGGTGGCTCTGTGACTGGGTGCTACAGCACTGGTGCAGTCAGCGGCGATGGCGGTGTCGGTGGACTGGTGGGCGGGAACGAAGGTTGTGTGACCGATTGCTACAGTAGCGGTACGGTCACTGGGGGTGGTTGTGCTGGCGGGCTGGTGGGAGAAAATTACCGGTTTGCCAGCATCTTCACCAGCTACAGCACCACGGTGGTCAGCGGCCAAGACGGCGTTGGTGGGTTGGTGGGGGGCAACGCCGGGGCTGTGACCCAGTGCTACAGCTCCGGTCCTGTAAGCGGCAGCGGACCTTATGTCGGCGGGCTCGCGGGGTCCAACGCTATTGACGCTACTGTGGCGCAATGCTACAGCACCGGTGCGGTCGATGGCAATGATTGTGTCGGCGGACTGGTGGGGGACAACAGTGGCACTGTGGCCCAGTGCTACGGCACCGGTTCGGTCAGCGGCAAGTCTTCTGTCGGCGGCCTGGCAGGATTGAATGCGGGCAACATATCAAGCTGCTACTCCACAGCCGACGTCGGCGGTGAGAAACACGTTGGCGGCCTGGTGGGATTCAATTCCTGGGGCGGGATGTGGTCACCAAAGGGGACTGTTGCTAACTGTTATTCGGCGGGAATCGTTTTGGGAGATGAGTATGTTGGCGGCCTGGTAGGAGAGGGGGATGTCAATGACGTTGTCGCGTCCTTCTGGGACATTGAAACCAGCGGCCAACAGATGAGTGCCGGCGGCACGGGGTTGATCACTGCCGAGATGCAGATGGCTGTCACGTTCCTGAATGCCGGCTTGCCCGACGCGCCTGGCTGGGATTTCGTGGGCGAGACCGAAAACGGAACGCAAGACATCTGGGCAATCTGCGAAGGTGTAGACTATCCGCACTTAGCCTGGGAGTTTGTCATCGGGGATTTCGATGCTGATGCTGATACTGACTTCGCCGACTTCTGCATCCTTGCTGAACATTGGCTTGCAGCCGACGGCAGCTTCTGGTGCGGCCAGGGCTGTGATCTAACTAACGATGGGAGCGTCAACTGGCAAGACCTGATCGTCTTTGCCCAGAACTGGCTAACAGCCATGGCGCCGTAGACCTTGTGTTGGCATAAAACTGCGCGGTTATGCAAACAGTCGCTGACGCTCCAAAGCTATGGCGACGGAGCGAGGATTTAATCGCCCGTTCAGTCTGAATCATTCGACCAGTCTACCAAGATAGTCAATTTGCCCCGGCCGCTCGGCTAAGCCACGTTGAGATATTTCTCAATCTTTAGCCCATCCTTAAGCTTGAACCTGTTTCTACTTTGATCGCCCACTGTTCTATCAAACAAGTCCGCCTTAAGCCGTATCTGCCTCATTTGGTTCTTTACAGTATAGGGAGACTTACTCAAAGCCCTGGCTATATCAACATAAGAAAGAGCCATTCCTTGATTCTGGAAAAAGACAGCTAAGATTCTTTTCTCCTGTTCCGAAAAGTAATTTACATCAAGCTTCTGATGAGATTGCAGATTGCCCGTTGTCGCCGATGCTACTGGATTGCTCGCCTGGTCTGGTCGATGGGCCTGACTATTCCAGGTCAATCGCAGATTAGCCGGCTGCCAGCTAACTGCCTGCTCCAGGGTAGACAGTCTTGCAGAATGTTGCTCAATTATGCCCTTGTGCTCGGATAACTCTTTAGAATGCTGTTCCAATGTTGCGTTAATTGCCTGTGTCTGTGTTTGCAGGTCATCTATGTCGGTCTTCGACTTTTCAAAGATTTGTTTTAGCCTGGCGACAGAGGTCCTACTCTGTCTTTTCTTTCTGGTATGTGCCTTTCTCTTTTTCCTGAATAAATCGAAAAATCCCATGTTTATACGCCTCTGGCGTATTGATTTTTCAACAGGTGCATAGCTTTTGATTGAGGTTAAGACTATAAAGCTGCTGCTCAATCTTAGCCAGTTGACTTCTAATATTCTGACGCTTCGCCACCGGAATTATAAGTGAGGTATCGTTAAGAACACCGTGAATTTGCAGTGCCGTTGCTAAAAAAAATGAATACTCATTCCTAAGGTCTGTTTCCACGGAGTCAGCGATTCTAAATCCTGGCGGCTCGTGCGGTCTTGATTCTGTTTCCACCAACTGCTGCCAGGCTAACAAGGCCTTTATCTGATGGAGGCTATTTCGTAAACTCCTCAATCCTGCCTCAAAATCTGCTTCTGACATAGAATTGTAAAGGAGGACGCCTATATAAAGTTTACTATGAGTACATGTTGTCATGATTGTACAGGTCGTCCCAGGTCATACTATCTGTATCATGGTTATTGTCCTTATCTTCAGATTCTTGCAAATGGTCTAAGATTCTGTTGACAACCCTTCGGATGGCTCTTGTGTTTTCGCAGATTTCTTCTAAGGTTTGAAGGTTTTTTTCTTCTCTTTGAGGTTCTTCTTCTGATGTCATTTTAGAATGATAACGTGATAAGGGTATTTAAGTTTTTTGATGACCGAATATATGAGGTTCAGAAATATATTTTTCAAAAGGCACAAACGACACCATATCTCATAATAAAAATATCAAACTCAGGATTTTTAAGCCGATTGGCAGAAAAGACATTCAACGGATTGAACATACTATTGACGTTGTGTGTGCAACTGGATTATATATCCGTGTACCAACTGCCAGAATCTTTCTGCTTAGCCGGTTTGCCTTTTGCTTGAGGCGTTTAGATAACTGTTTGCTCCCGTCCTGTTCGTGATATTCATATTTGCGAAGCCACAGAGTAATCGCCTGCCGCCAAGCCGTAACGAAACCGCACCAGGGTAGAAGGATTCTGAAATTGGGTTGGAAGGAAAACCCGATTTTGGCATTAATCGATGGACCGACCTATCATGCTGATGAACCATTTTTCCCAAATCATAGGACTTGAATTATACGGGAGCGTCTCAGGAAAAGTACCAAAGCGTTCAGAAATGCCGTTATAAGGCGGCAAGCTTTCATCATACGCTTCTTTCTGCTTTTACAGTTTCTCAGCAACACTCCCTCCTAGCTTTGCCGACAATTATACTCTGTAGATAATTCTTGGAATTCTTCTGGTTTTGTCAATGGATATGCAGACTGACAGCCTTAATTTTTGACAAATTTGCTTTGCTGCATATAATTGTAGAACCGTGCGCTTGCTAATATCATTTATAACAATTATAGAAAGATGACCTCTATTGACACCAAAGGTGTTGCCATGACACAGGTAGCCCTGATCGCTCTTTTTCAGGTCGTAGTCGCAGCTTCTGCTTTGCCGGCAGTTGACTCTCAAGCTGAGTTGAAGGTCATGGTTTCCTGGGGCCATACATCACGTGAAACTACATCTTTCCACATACAGTTATTGACCAATGAAGTCGCGATTGTAAACATCAGAGGTTTCGGCTTAGAAACCGACGATAGTGTCAAAGACGGGATATTCGAAACGCACGCAGGCAACGGTGATATAGACGGTGTGGAACTTACCCTTCGGTATGCTTCGAGACAAGTAAAAACTATCGAAAATCTGCACCGTATCTGGGCAGATTTAATCGCGCAGAGCGACCCGAATACAGCAAGCAGGCTGAAGCAGGACCCGGCCTATCGGCTCGATTCACGTAAGTTGATGGTGCAGATGGATATCGCGGGAACAAAAGGCTTTAGTGTCACGGTCGACCAGTTGCTACAGAAAAAGGCGTTATGGGTGCCCTTGCTGGATGTTTACCTGACTGTAGGTGATATTCCGTCTTCTTTTTCAGACCACCAGAAGCAGCTTGAGGCCTACAGAGGCAAATGTATTCTGGACCAGATCCACCAAGATGCCGAGGCAACTTACGACCAATACACCACACGCTGGGAAGATATGGGCAGTCCAACGTATGTGCATCCTGCCCAGCCTGCACCCGGCCATATCGTTTGCTTGACGTGGGATAGTGCGCTTTACAAGTTTGGCATTGACCGCGGGGCCGGAGTCTGGAACGACTATGGCAATACCGACCGCTTTCGATTCTGGTTCGACTTCGGCGATTTATCTAAAAGGATTCAAGAATCGTGGAAAGGGCAGCGGCTCGAAAATGGTCTGCCTATCATCACTACGACTATTGAGCGAGATGGCTTACGCTATGAAGTAGAGCAGTTTACATATCCTTTGGATGGACCACCTCAGCGAAGGCGAGGAGACATTGCTGTGGTGTTGCTGCAAAAAGTCAAAGTCACTAACCTGCAGGACCAACCCACAATGGTTTCTCTCAAGATGCATCACCGCCGAGAATTCCCGTCCACTGCTACTGCCCAGATAATATGGCGCAGCAAAGACGATACTTTTTTGTTTGAGGAGAATGTCACGCACCAGGTTCTTTTTATGGTTGAGGGTTCTGGTTTGAAGGTCAATTCTTATGCCGCAGAAGATGAGCCCAAACTGTTGGACGAAAATAAGAACACAAGCTGGAAGAACATCGAGACATTGCTAACATTTGACCTTTCCAAAAACGCAAGTCAAGAATTTGTAGTTAAACTTCCATCACCTATGGTACCGTCTCAGGATGTAGATGACCTCGTTAATTTGGACTACGCAGGCTCTCGCGAAGCCGCATTGAAGTTTTGGGCCGATTATTTGGCCCGCGGTGCTCAATTCCGGGTGTCTGAGAAGGTTGTTAACGACCTGTTTCGTGCCAATCTTTGGCATGCATTGCGCCTGCCACGCCGCCATGGCGGCCCAGAAGAAGGGTTGAAGATTGACCTGCCATATTCAAACTTCGCCTACGCTCAACACGGGACACCCTGGCCGGTTAACCAGGCGGTTTATGTGGATTACATGATTTACGGCCTGCGAGGATATTATGATATCGCAACGGAAGAGCTGCTCACGATGTACCTCGGCAATCAGGAACAAAACGGTCACGTGGGCGGCTATGCAAAATGGGGCGTTTATACACCGTCGATGATGTACGCGGTAGCGAAGAACTATCTGCTGTCTGGTAACCAGGATGCATTCGAACGGTTGTTGCCATATACACTCAAGGCACTTGACTGGTGTCTGAACCAGATTCGCCAATCGTCCGAACATCCCGGACCGGTCTGTGGGTTTGTTCGAGCGCCGCTAAATGATGGAAGCGGTGAAGGAATCTGGGCGTTCAACCAGGCATACGTGTATGCCGCACTTGAGGAGCTCGGCAAAGCCCTTCAACAAACTGGCCACCCCCGCGCAAAGGAGTGCATAGAAGCTGCTGCGAGCTTTCGCCAGTCTGTTGAACGCGCCTTTGGGGCTGCAACTATGCGTTCACCTCTTATACAACTGCGGGACCATACGTGGATACCTTATGTGCCGTGCGAGACCACAAAACCGGGGCGATTGTTCGAGCAGTGGTATCCCACGGATGTTGACACGGGGGCAACGCACCTGTTACGGCTCAAGGCTCTGCCCGCCGATGGTACTTTGGCCAGTTATCTTCTCAATGACCACGAGGATAATCTCTACCTGAAAGGCTGGGGTATGGCCAATGAGCCTGTGTATAATCCGCAGGCAATGGCATATCTGTTGAGAGACGAACCCAAGGCGGTAATCAGGGCCTTTTATAGTTATATGGCCTGTGCGTTTAGCCACTCGGTGCTTGAACCGGTCGAACATCGCTGGACCTGGGGACAGTACTTTGGCCCGCCCAGCACGGATGGCGCCTGGTTTGAACTGTATCGGCATATGCTCATTCATGAACTTGATGATGACTCGCTACTGTTGCTACAGGCTACTCCACGAAAGTGGTTGGAGGACGGGAACAAAATCGAAGTCGAACGGGCACCAACATATTACGGTCAGATGTCTCTGACCGTTGATAGCAAGGCTGCCGCCGGCGGTTTGGTCGCACAGATTGATATGCCCAGGAGGCAAACTCCAAGACGACTTCTTGTTCGATTCCGTCACCCTCAGGCCAAACCGATACAATCAGTAACAGTCAATGGAGCGAACTGGACTGATTTCGATACCCAGAAGGAATGGGTAGTGATTGAGAAACCCCTTCAAAGTCATTATACTATTACAGCCAAGTATTGATCCGAGGATAAACTTATGAAGATTCTTGTTTTGCTTTCAGCGATCATCCTTTTATTGCCATTAGTTGCCCGTTCTCAGGAGAAAGCAGTGCAAGTAACGGTGTTTCCAGAAAATAGATTAGGGCCTCTTGAGATTGACCGTATGGCACTTGGCCAGGGAGGGCTGTCGGACGAACCTATGTGGGATGACCGAATTGCTGAAATTCGTGCCTTGCAGCCAAGATTTATTCGCCTGTTCATCCAGGAGTATTTTGACTTATTGCCTCAGCCAAGTCGATATCACTTTGATACATTGGACCGCTCGGTGGACACCATCCTAATGACCGGCGGAAAGCCCATTATGTGCATCTGCTTCAAACCGCGTGTGCTCTTTCCAGTAATAAACCAAGATATCGTTGAGCCAAACGATTACGACCAATGGGAAAAGCTAATTTTTGAACTTGTCCGTCGCTACAAGCAGCGCGGTGCTGGAATTCGGTATTGGGAAATCTCTAATGAACCTGACATTGGTGAAGATGGTGGTTGTCCTTATCGGTTTCGGCCTGAAAGCTACACTCGTTATTATAAGCACACTGTCGAAGCCATTCTGCAGGCAGATCCTGAGGCCCGCGTTGGAGGACCGGCATTGGCAAATGTGCGTTCGCCTATTCTGCCTGCTCTGATCGAGTTCTGTGGTAAAGAAAAAGTGCCCCTGCATTTTGTCTCCTGGCACATTTACAGCAGCAGTCCACTGCAGATTCGAGGGACTATCAATTATGCCAGAGACCTTTTGAAGAAACATCCAGATATCGAAGCAGAGACCGTTCTCGATGAATGGAATATGGATTTATCCAATCCTCCTAAGGACCCACGCTTTCAGCCGTGTTTTGTTGCGGAGGTCATTTGGCAGATGAAAGAGGCCGGACTGAACTGCTCTTGCTACTACCATATTCGAGATTATCACGTTTCGTTCGAGCCCTTTGCGAAGTTTATGTCACCCGGTGGGACAGCGTTTATGTACAAGTGGTGGAATCGCAGACCACAATATGATGGTCTGTTTGACTACCAAAACACAGTACGTCCAACCTACTTCACGTTCAAATTGTTGTCTCGTCTAACGGGCGAGCGTTTGCATCTGAGTTCGGATACCGAAACGGTTCATGGACTGGCAAGCTGGGACGAGAAGTTGCAATTGTATAACGTGCTTATCTGGAATTTCTCACCGTCATCTGTGCAAGTTAATTTAGTCTTGGCTAATCCACCAGGCAATCTTCTGGCGAGGCCGATTGTTCTGGATGCCGCAACAACCTGCAATGACGAAAACTCCCGGCTCATATCTGAAAGTCAGGTTGAGCTTGAGCGGGACAAGGCCCGCCTCACAGTTTCGCTTGGCCCCTATGGTGTCAGATTCTGGTCAATTGAACGACGCAGTTGAAATGAGCAATCGCAAAATCGTGTTTTATATTAGGTTCATACTTTTTGCAAAGTAAGTAAAATGAGGCTCAATTACGCAGCTTGTCTTGTTGTATCAGGTATGATGTTGCTTGCTGTCTTGGCCGACGGACAGAAACGAATTTCTTCTGCATCCATAAGTAAAGATGAGGCAGTAAGACACTTGGTCGAAGAGGTGCGTGATAAGGGCTGGATTGTATTCTGCGCACGCTCGGATAAGGGCGATTGGGACTTGTTTTTGTGCCGGCCCGATGGGTCCAGTCTGCACAATATCACCAATACAACTCAATACAATGAGGCGGCACCACAGTTCTCCCGTGATGGTCGAACACTACTTTATCGACGATTACCGAGAGAAGAACAAATAGACGGCAACTACTACGGCACGCAGGGTCAGCTTGTCTTTGCCAATAGTGACGGGACAAGCACGGAAGTTTTCGGTGAGAACGGCCAGTATCCCTGGGCAAGCTGGAGCCGGGATGGAAAACAACTCGTATGCCTTTCAATTAAGGATATCTTTTTCGTTGACATCGCGAGTCGAAAAATAGTCCGCAGAATGGAGCGGAAAGGTTTCTTTCAGCAATTAACTGTGTCACCGGACGGGAGATGGTTAAGTGGTGTGGCTAATTCCTTCGGTACCGGCTGGAGTGTCGCTCGCATAAATGTAGTAACGGGGGCAGCAAATGCAGTAAGCCAAGTGGACTGCTGCACACCTGATTGGTTTCCGGACAGTAATCATCTTATATTCTCTAATCGACCGGAGGGGCAGAAGGCAAATAACGGATACGGATGGACACAGCTATGGATGGCTGACGCTGAAGGAAAGGCGCGTTGGCTGGTCTATGGCGAGGAAGGACGGCACGTTTATGGCGGTAACGTCTCGCCAGATGGTAAGTATGTGGTATTTACCGGTAACATGCAGGAAGATGGTGACGCAGGTAATGCCGGCGCTCCAATGGCCCTGATGCGCTTAGCAGATGCACCCATTATTGGAGGAGAAAGCAGGGAGTTGCGAACATCGCACCCGGAAGCCCAAAATGGTCCTTTACTGGTGCTGCCGGTTGGCTGGGAGCCGTGCTGGACATTCGCAGATATTGCTCTGGATAGACCGCTCTGCCAAGTCAAGCAAAACGATAATACTCCAGACGCTCCATCCAGTATTCAACCGGCAGATAGAGATGAAGAGATAAAAAAGCTGGCTGCTGAAGTGCACGACAAGGGCTGGATTGTCTTCAGCGGTATGGCCGACAAGGGCAACTGGGACCTTTTTCTAATGCGTCCCGATGGGTCCGATAGACAACAGATAACCCATACGCCTAAATACAACGAGGCTGGAGCACGCTTCTCGCCTGATGGAAAGAAGCTGCTGTATTTTCAAATGTCTAATGCGGAGCAGATAGACAATAACACCTACGCTACGTATGAACTGGTCATTGCCAACTGCGATGGCAGTGAACCTGCAGTCTATGGGAAGGGATTTAATTGGGCCTCCTGGGGACTGGATAGTAAGCAAATAGCCTGTCTGGCACAAAATGGCATTCAGTTTGTTGACCTTACGACCCGGCGGATTCTGCGCCAGATACCGCGCAAGGGCATCGTCCAGCAGCTTATCTGGTCGCCGGATGGCAAGTGGTTTGTCGGCACGGCCAATGGATTAGGCGTAGCCTGGGCCGTTGGACGTCTGAATATTGAGACAGACGAAATTAATGCTGTCAGCGAAACAGACCGCTATAACTGTACTCCGGACTGGCTGCCTGACTCACAGTATATTATCTACACGCGAGGAATTGTTCCCAACACACCAGACTGGGCGCAATTGTGGATGGCCAACGGTAACGGACAGGAAAAGCGATTACTCTATGCTGAGGAAGGACGTCATATTTACGGTGGCTGCGTCTCACCCGACGGCAAGTACATACTGTTAACCAGGAGTGAGGAAGACCTCGGCAAGGTGGACAATTCCCGCACCAAGATGGCCATTATACGATGGAAGGATACGCCTATGGTAGGTGGGTACAGTGAATCGCTGCATAAAAAATACCCAAGCGCTCGAAGTGAACCATTACTGGACCTGTCATGGGGCTGGGAGCCACACTGGACCTACGGTGACGTGATTGCGACCCCAAGGTCTGGCTTTGATATGAAAGCGGGTGGAGAGTAAAAGGGCTTAAGCGATGGGCAAACTATACTTTACGACCATTCTGCTGGTGACAGTTGTATCGACGGGTTTGATTTGCTCGTCATGTACCAAAAAGTCTGAACCGACAACAGCAACAGGCGAAGACCCAAATGTGGCAACTATGGGCAATATTGAGGTGACAGCTCGACTGATGGAGATACCTGACGGTGCGATCTTCAAGCGAGAACTGTATAACTATGCTACGGTCTTGAAATACAAAGTCCTCAAGGTGCATCGAGGTCAGGTAGATACAGAAATGATTTACGTCGGGCATTACAATCCATTTAAGCCGCGAAGTGAAGCAGCAGACAGGCAAGTTAAGGGCATAGGTGGAAACCTCGAGAGTTTCAGAACCGGGCAGGTGCATAGGTTGGCATTAGAAGTGCCTATCGACGACTACTTCATGGGCGGAATCATCAACAAGTATTTCGGAGAATACAAGGGACCCATTTACTGGGCGGTGTGGACAAACAAGGTAAGAAAATAGCCGTAAAATGAGCTTCGTATCACACATATTTGTTTTCTATTTCCTGCCGGTTGTTCTTCTATGCTATCATCTAATACCGCGAAATTCCCATCTCTTGCGGAAGGTCTTTCTTCTTGTCGCCAGTTATACCTTCTACGCTTGGCTCAACCCGTGGTTTGCAGTCGTTGTCTTTTGCACTACTATCTTTAACTATGTTCTGTCTAAATTCATGGCACACTGCGGCGGCAGACATAGCCGTAGTTTGCTGATGATATTCTCTGTGACAGTAAATCTGGGGCTGCTGGGCCTCTTTAAATACGCGGTTTTTTTCCAGAACAACTTGAATGATGTGCTAAAACTTTTTGGGGCCGATACCTTTCCAGCGATAAAAATAGTCCTGCCGGTGGGGATCTCATTTTTCACCTTCAAAATTCTCAGCTATACAATTGATGTCTATCGCGGAACTCCATCAGCTCATTCTTTTCTCGATTTTGCGTGCTATGTTGCCTTCTTTCCCCAGTTGCTGTCGGGGCCGATTCAGCGTTATGGGACAACCGATGCCAAATCCGAGCCTGTGCCAACATTCGTTGAACAACTTAACAAACATAGACACTGCTTGTCCACATTCTCCTATGGTGTGGCACTGTTTATCCTTGGTTTTGCCAAAAAGGTATTCTTGGCAAACGTTGCAGGAGAAATAGCTGATGCCGTATTTGCCGCTGAAGCACCGGGAACACTGGATGCTTGGTTTGGTGTGGCTGCATACACATTCCAGTTATATTTTGATTTCTCTGCCTATTCCGAGATGGCCATTGGCCTGGGGTCAATGCTGGGCTTCGAGTGTTCTAGAAATTTCAACAGTCCCTATCTGGCTAACAGCATAACCGATTTCTGGAGGCGATGGCATATATCTCTATCAAGCTGGTTCAGAGATTACCTTTACATACCGCTGGGTGGTAATCGCAAAGGCATCATAAGGTCATACTTGAATCTGGTTGTGGTGTTTCTGCTTTGTGGGCTGTGGCATGGTGCAAACTGGACCTTCATCATATGGGGCGTATATCATGGCATCCTTCTGATTTTTGAACGCTTATCAGGCAAAAAGACCTTTTATTTGTACCTACCTAAAACCATGCAGATATGTGCTACCTTTGTACTTGTCACAGTAGGGTGGGTCTTTTTCCGCTCGCCTACTATAGCCGGTGCTTGGAGACTCCTGTCAGTTATGTTTACGGCTTCACCGCCACAAGGTGGCTCAATTCTTCTGGGCGCTGTTATATATACCCCGGCCCATTTGGTCACAATGACTGTATGTTCGGTACTCGCTTTCCAGCCGGTACAGGCCCTTGATTGGGCAAAGATGATAACTTGGTCGAAGGCCTTGATATTGGTCATACTGTTCTGTCTGTCGCTGATGACAATGTTCACCCAAACATTTACCTCTTTTCTATATTTTCGGTTTTAGGGAAGATAGCATGTCTGGCAAACAAGGCAAACAGATATTCTTAACAGCAGCTTTTGCTACGGTAATTTGCAGCGCAGGCCCCGGTCAGCTCATTTTCGAGTTGATTGGAGGACAAACACCTCAAGTAGCAGAACTATTTATGCAGAAACCTACCAAGGCCACCTTCAGAGCGTTCGAAAAAGACCTTCAGGACAACTGCTGGCTGACAAAAAGATTGCGGCCGTGGATGCAATATGCTCAATTCATATTTTTTAGGGAATTGGGCGATAAAGCAATTGTAGGACGTTCCGGCTGGCTTTTCTATAAAACCGACATTCAATACATAATCGAACCCATGCCCGAAACAAACAGCAGTCAGGGGGATATTTTTCCCGCGATAGTGTCATTTCATGACCAATTGGCCAAACGTGGCATAAAACTGCTGCTGGTGCCTGTGCCTGACAAGGCAAGTGTGTATCCCGATATGCTCACCAGTCGTGCAAGTCTGATAGAACATCCTGTCAATTCCAAAACTCTTGAAATTATCTGGCGGCTCCAGCAGGCCGGGGTCGAGGTAGTAGATCTTTTTGCAGTTTTTGAACTAGCCCGTACCGGCATATCCCCTGCCGATGGCACCACGTACTATCTACTACAAGACAGTCATTGGTCACCAGAGGGTATGCGGCTTGCCGCAAAAACAGTTGGCCAAAGAATCCTCGACTTGGGCTGGGTTCAAAAGGGACAGGTTGAATACACTTTGAAACAGGTGACCATAAAGCGGTATGGGGATATCCTCAAGATGATCCAGGTACCACTGATTGAAAAGCAGTTTGAACAGGAGCATATCGATTGCACCCAGGTAATCAATCCTATAATCAATCGGCCCTATCAAACAGACCCTAATTCTGAAGTTCTTATACTCGGGGACAGTTTCCTTCGTATATACAGCCGAGACGAACCAGGTAATGGTGGTTTTGTGGAGCATCTGGCGCACGAGCTTGGATCCGCTATCTCCTCTATTGTGAATGACGGAGGTGCTTCGACCTTAGTAAGGCAGCAGCTCAGCCGCAATCCTGGTCTTTTAACCAATAAGAAAGTTGTTGTATGGGAATTTGTGGAACGGGACATACGTTTTGGAACTGAAGGTTGGCAATATGTTCCCTTGCCTTAAGTAACATTAGTGTAAATAAATAAGATATAGGAAACTTTCTGTCCCTGTTGTAAAGGGCGGAGTAAAACCGCGGCGGATTTCGATCCCTGATAATCATCAACTTGAGACAACTGACCAACATCAATTATTTTTCCCCTCTTCGTTTCCTGCTTGGCCTGCTAATTTGGAACATCCGGTGTCGTTGCCGCTGGTTAAAAAACACACAACAGATTTCTTGGCTGTATCATCGCGCACAGGATGGATCTGAACCCTCGATACCTTTGGGGCATAGGATTTTCCAAACAAATTGTAAAGGCTTGAAATTATTTAAGCACAGCGAGTAGACGTGAAGCTCTCTCATTTAGGCATCGTTTGTATTCCGTTGGTAATCGGCATGCAAAATAGCCACGGGTCGGCATCCAAATCAGCCACACCCAGGCTACATAATAAGCCTCCATCCGGAGGCGTCAAGTGTAATTTTACTTATTCTTAATTTTACCCTTCTGTACAGACTGTTTGAACCGATAGCTTTCGCCATTCATCTCAAAGATGTGGCAATGGTGCGTCAGGCGATCCAGCAACGCAGCAGTCATACGTTCTCCCTGAAATACCTGCACCCATTCGCTAAATGCCAGATTGCTGGTAACCAGCAGGCTGCCTCTCTCGTAGCGGTCGGCAAAGACCTGGAACAGAAGCTCAGCTCCCGTACGGCTGAAGGTAAGATAACCAAGTTCATCACATATCAACAGCTCGGCTCTGTCCAGTTGGGTTAGGAATCGTTCCAGTTGATACTGTTTGTGAAGCTCTTCTAAACGGTTCACCAGTGCTGCGGCGGTAAAGAACTTTACCTTTCGTCCCTGTCTACAGGCCGCCAAGCCTAAAGCAATAGCCAGGTGAGTCTTGCCGGTGCCGGGTGAACCAACCAAGCAGCAGTTTTCTTTTTTATCTATCCATTCGCCCCGGGACAGTTCCAATATCTTCTGTTTGTTCAGCGAGGGCATTACACTGAAGTCATAGTTTTCAAAGTCCTTATGGGCAGGGAAAGCTGCCTGTTTGATACGGTTGGCAAGGGCATTTGCGGCTCGAGCAGCCACCTCCAACTCCGTTAATCTCAACAAATACTGCTGGTAGGTGGCATTTTCGGAGGAAGCTTCTTTGGCCAGTTTGTCATACTCTGCCTTCATCGTCGGAAGACGCAACTGTTTTAGATTAGACTTTAACAATAGGTTTTCATTGTCAGACATAACTTACCTCTCCTTTCTCTCGACTTCACTCGAGGCAAGGATTTACGGTTAAATATTGGTCGAAAAATACTTTGGAGCACACGCAAAAAAGAACTTCAAAAACTTTGTAGTCCTTGATATTGCAAAAATTTGGCTTAACGACAATGAAGGTCGTGTCTTCTCTGCTTTATTCAAAAAAAGAACAAACGGTGAATATAGAGAAATGGTAGCAAGGGTTGGTGTAAGGAAAAATTGCAAGTCAAGTTTAAAATTTGAACCTTCAAAGAAAAATCTTCTTTCCGTATATGATATGCTAAAAAGAAGATACAGATTTATATCTCTTGAAGGTCTAAAGCTTCTTACTTTGGGGGGTGAAACATGGAGAATTTTTTAGAGAAGGTGGAAGACCTTAGGTGGATAATACTCTGTCTATATATTTGTTTCGGTATGGGATTGATAATCGGCATGAGCGTAACCTATGATTACTTCATGAAAAATAAAGGAAAAAACAATGGGTTGTAAAGTCGCCAAAAATCAGTGTGTATCTCTTTTGCTTCGAGAGTGTCCGAAAGACCTGGGTTTAATAGGAATGTGGCTTCAGAAGAATCAGGAGTTTCTTCCTGTTTTATTGGACTACTTCAAGTGTCGTGAGTATCAATTACCTAATAACATTTATCTATATAAAAAAAGGGTAAGTCATGGTTCAGTCAATCCCTAAACATTCAAGACCAGCATCCTTTATTTGTCAAAATTGTAAATTCTGTGTAAGATGTGTCACAGATACTAAGAAATCTTTTTGCAGAAAGCACCCGAGAGAAAAATTTGAAGGTGACGGTTGCTGCGATGATTTTAAAATGTCTTCTGACATTATTTTTCCTGAACTGAAAAAAGAAGAAAATCCTGATAAAGAGGTCCTCAAGGATTTCGGTCCAGTCCCCGCCGAAGGTGCCGTATAAAAAAGATGCTAAAATAACTCTGGTTGCAAGTTAATTTAGCAAAAACTGCCCATACGGCACCTTGATTTTAACTTTGTATGATATAATGTCAAGATGAAATTTCGTTTTGGTGTAACTAAAGCATACCGGCAGAAAACAGGCCGTCGGCAAGTTGTTCCGATTGAGACAGAACTATATAGCCTTTTGCTCGTCCGGCATTTCTGCCGGATTCAGTGGCTTCGGAACGCCAGCCCGTCATTGCCTTGCAGGCAATGCCGGGGCGTTAAGAAAAAAGCGGGCGAAGGGATTCGAACCCTCGACGTCCAGCTTGGGAATTCGCACATTGCTTCACAACTCCTTGTTTCCTTTGCAGTTACAACTCGGTTTTGGGGGCAAAATGAGGTTTACAAGTAAATACCAAGTAACCGACAAGTTGTTAACAAGTTGCTATCACGTGACGACTGACCCACTTTGTGACCCACTTGTCAAGCTCTGACAGACACAAGCAAGCAGCCTATTTCAGAAGTCGGAACCATGCGCAGTAAAAAACGGAGAGGGCGGGATTCTTCTTGCCCAAATTCCTAACCCTCGCATTCAGCGTAACTTATATCATAAGGTCTTTTTGTCAAAAAACTTATAATTTCACTCAAAATCACTGTATATCACTCAAGTACACTCAATATCATCAAGATTTCAGCAGAAATTTTCACAATTTTTTCACAACCGGCTTTCCTCTCAGTCTCTGCAGATAGCGATTGACACTTTTTTGACAGTGTTTTCGGCGTCACTCCTTGTTTCACTCGAACTCGTGCTGAACATTTGACTTCTATATATATTCAAGTGGACTTATAGATTTTATTAGGTGTGAAACAGACTCCAACGTTCACACTCACTGGCGCTCAGATTTGGGAGCAACAATCTCTTTGTAATCTGTTAGGTATTGGAGTTCCACATCGGCTTCATCTACTGTTTTCGGGGTCGCTTTTGAACGCACTAAAATCGTTACAGCACCGGCCGCATGGCCTGCTTTCATATCCTCGATTGTGTCCCCAAGCATGTAAGTCTTTGCGGGTCCAAGATTCTGCATAAGCTCACGAATCAAATTCGTCTTGCCTGTCACTATATCCCCTTGAATCCCACCACGAACATGGTCGATAAAGTCGCGCAAATTGGTCCATTCGAGCATTTTTGTAGATAGCTTGTAATTGGCTGTAGTTACCACTGCTGTCATGCCACCTCGACCTTTGATCCAAGTTAGCAGGTCGCGAGCTCCTTCTCGTGGCCGTATATACTTTGGGGTTACCTCAGGACTTATCTCTCTGAACTTGATTACCAACTCATCTACTGTTGTCCGGTCAGAAACAAATTGGCAAATTATGTCTTCCAAGGGTAAACCCATCATCGGGGCGATTACATCCGGGGTAAGAGGTTTAGCGGGCTGTTTGATAATCCTTGCAAGTATGTCAGCCATTGCATCTTCATTTCCATCTATCAGAGTGCCATGTAAATCAAATACGTGGAGATACTTCATGTTTCACTTTTTCCCGAACCACTATGGCCAAGCATGTGGGATACTTTGTCAATCTCTTTTTCTGTCCACTTATAAAACTTACTGGACACAATAATATTCGCCACAATGACTACAATGCCGAATGCCAATTTATAAAATTTGTATATTGTCCAGGTTCCCCCGACAGTAGTTATTACTACAAATAAAAGTATTATGCACAGAAGACCAACCCAGATATTGAGATGCATAAAAGCTTGCCCCAAAAGTTGTCTCAAATACGATACTGTTTTACCCTGAACTTCCAGCTCGTTGAGCACTGGCACATTTGGTGCTGGAAACCATTTCTTGAGGTGGGTACACCTGTGGAGCACAACCAACTCAAACGCAAAGCAGATAGATGACAGAAGAAGACCGAGAATCACTGGGACAATACCCCAAGCTAACTCAAGTTCAATGCACTTCATCCACAAGGCGAACTCCTTGGCTTGATCTGGAAAGTAGAAAAGCAAACCAGCAGTATAGACTAACCCGGGTACAATTGCGGCTAATAATAGAAATATGCCGATATTTTTGATTTCCAGCATCGAATCGCTCATGACTTTTCCTCCAAGTAAGCATGCAAGGCTGCCGAGAGTTGCTCTTTTGTTCGAAAAATCCGCTTGCCCCATTCGCACATTCCCCAAATCATATTATTCAACCTCCACAATTTATAGTTTTTAAGTCCATATGCTCTAAAATCGGTAAGAAGCCCAAAGATTGGTTTGCCTTTTGCATATGCATAACCTACCTCTGCAGCAGTTCCGCTATCAACATCCGGCCCGTCTAATACGGCTACTACAATACTAGCCTTTTCCAAGTGACTGATGTCATTCTTAAATACTTGTTGCTGGTCGCCTGTCATACTAAGATCACCCGAATCGCGATGCGGCAAGAAGAAATCCCTATCAGCATCCAGATTAATCTGATTGGCTATAAAATCAATAAGATTTTCTAAGAAATCTCTTTCACCTTCTCCAAACAACGGAGAGGCTATATAGATTCGTCGAGGGTCAAAATGCATCATGGCGTTATTCTCCTATGATTTTTTGCACACTGCAAGAGTCTTGTGACAAACAAGACTGCCAAACCAGTTTTTGAAAGTATTTCGAAATAGGGTGCGCTCCTAAGAGGTGAATTGTTATAGAATATGATAGTATTGAAACCCTGAGCGAGGGCTTTTCCTCGGATTTTTTTACCCAGAAGCTTCTTTTGCTTTTCTGACAGATTTGAAGGATGCACATCATAATATGGGAGACGCTCGCAATCGAAGTGCAAGCCATATTTGTCCGAGATAACAGCGTACCTTTTTCCATGCTCACGAGCAAAAGCATAAAACAATCTGTTCAATGGTGACACGTAGAAGTCCTGAGGTAAACCACCGTCGCAATTTTTTGTTTTAGAACAGCGGGTTGTCCAAAGTACATCCGAAGGTGCTTTTTCTGGGTCAGCCAGAAACTCTATTCCCCATACTTCTTTAATCTCTTTTTTCCAGTTCTTTGTTAAATTCATAAGTCTCCGACATTATTCGGGTAGGCTAATGCCCTTTTGAAGAAAACCTTTTTTCACAAGGCTTTCGGTAATCACTTGCACTCGAGAAACATCCCTTCCACTCTTACAAAGGTTGTCAATTAATGTTCTCCACGAAACCCAAGTGCCTGGCTCTGACACAAAACTAAGGATGTCCTGCCAAACCTCTGATTCCTCACCACTAAGATGGTTACGAACTAGAATTAATATCTTTCTCGTAACATCTGCCAAATCGCTTAAATGGGATTTCATGGACTTATTGGCGGCAAGAAAAGATTCCATACTATCTGGTGCATTGCACTTGAGAATCTCATGTTCTATCTCTGTATCAACATGTTTAGCAGTTGCCATTTTAAGGGATTGCAGCATGGTCTTCGCAGATTGGATTGCGGTTCGAATCCTACACACAAAAGGTTTCCATACTTTTTGCAAGACTGCATACTCTATATCCTGTGAATCTCTAATCAGGTGCTCCAGAGTCTGTTCGAGTTTTCTAACCTCTTCATGTGAAGGCTGGCGCGGTTCGCGCCTAAGAAAGTCTATCTGGGAAATCAGTGCGTACCGTTGTGTTTCGGAATCCTCCAAAAGAACCAAAAGTGTGCTAACCTGCTCATTCAGCTCCGGAATATCCACCAGTTCCTTGAGCCTCTGTAAAGTCACTAGAATTTTCTCACGCTCTTTCTGGTACTCCATTTCATACTGTAAAAATCCCTCCAAAAGGCCAATGAGATTTGCCATTCTGGCATTTTCGTCACGAAGGCTGCGTAACGGCTCTTGAAGGTCGTTTTTGAGATCAAGGATTGTTACTTGCCCATCAGGAGGACTTTTAGGAAAAGCGGCAGTTTTGAAGGAGCATTTGTCAAGCAACAGGTCGTGAAGAGCTTTGGCTACAAAACATCTTTTATCAACACACATCGTCAATAGCCGACTGCGGTTTCCTGCCAGGACATCCTCTTGGTCCTTTATGCTGAGAAGTATAGGCTCAAGATGACGGGAAATATCACTGGTTGCGTTTTCTATTTCCTGGCTCAAGTGCTTTACATGCCAAAGCCTTACATTAAAGAGCGCATCATCAGAGAAAAGCCGGGAGTAAGTAAACGCTTCTTCATCTTTCTGGATGATATTTTCACCCTCCAGTTTTAACTCTTGGTCGGAGAACTCTTTCTTTTCCCAATCATGTACAGACCTAATAAGTGATTCTACTTTAACAAGTTCAGAGATCTCTAATTTCTGGCTGTCGTAGGGCAGGAGATTCTGAAGGCGAGACAGCACAGACTTTATATCCTGTGCTGCCTTCGCATACACATCGTCGCACTTTTCAACAGTTTCCAAGGCTCTTATAGATGCCAATCTCGTCTTTGCTAATAGAATTTCAGAAAAGTCCCCCATGAGCAGAGATAGAAAGACCGTTAATGCGGCAGCTGTTTCAACTTTCCCACCGGCGATACAGTCCTCAAGTGTTCTTGCGACTTTATTAAGGTGTTCAACATAATTCTCAGTGGTTATCAATTGGACTTGTCTCTGTTTACTAATGAATACGTGAGCATAGTATTGGTACCTTGGTTCCTTGCTTGCTTCTTTGAGCTCAACAAGAAATCCCTTTAATTTTTCTAGAACTCTCCGTGCATTCGCACTACAATCAACAAGATTTACGATTCGTCTGGTTCTTTTCCCGGTAATTTCAATCAATCCACGCTGCTCTAAACTTTGAAGATAGATCCGTTCAAGTATACGCTCTTGCCCATGCCGGACTATAAAACACCGACAAAGTCGATCGTAATCGATGGAATCTGAGCGAGCCAGAATTGATAATATCTGTCGTTCCACATTAGTTTGGCGGACTCTCATCAACCCTTCCTGGTCGGTTTCGAGAAATCCGTTGGCTTTGAGATCAGCAGTTACTATCTGGAAGCGTTCCAAGCTCTCAGCAACATCAGGCAAGAGTCCTTTTTTGCTACCAAACGGAACAATCTCTCGCAGAATTCGGTGGTTGAACTCAAACACCTTCTCTTCTGTTGCTCTTTCAGCGATAGCATTAAGGTACAACCGGAGTACGCCAATAAATTCGGTTTCGTTGGAGTGGGGCATCATAACATCTACCATAATGCCGTTGTTGCGTGCAATCGGATACCATCGGTTCATTGCAGATCTCAATGGAATGTCTCTGCCAAATAGCTTTTCGATAGAAATTGTGAGCATTTTATCATTCTTTTGTAGGTTACGTTCAAGGGCCCAATAAGTCGCGAGCATCTGCTTAGCAAAGGTTGGATGCACATATATTGACAGAACCCTGCCGGAACACTGCTGGTCGATATAGGCTTCAATTTCAGTACTCACATCAAGATCTAAAGATTGGACCACAAGGGCCACATGGATCGTTTGGTCGTGTTCTAAATCATTGATAAGAGAGTCGAACTCGGACTGAGACGGTCTTCCAAGAGAAGCCGAAATTAAACACTGTACACTAAATGGTCTTTCCGGATCCTGTCTGTCAATCAAAGAAACAGAAACTCGGCGTCCGATTGGGAAGGCATTATCAGCTATGATGTCCAACTTGTGATTAACACTCAGCAGTTTTGTTACGGCGGGAGGGATATCATCAGCATATCTGTCTGTAAACCGTTGCGTTGCCTCCCTCCATAAGCTCAAACGCATATTTTTATCCTGAACGAATTCCAAGCCCGGAGGAGATGGTGGAGGAAAAACCTGGTTTACAATTTCTTTCGAAAGCAGCAACCTTACATCTGTATCAGATGATGACTTATAGCTAATCAGTATTCGCAGCAACTCCTCTGCTTTCTGCTCTGAAATCGTGCCAACGATAGGTCGGATTGAGGCCGCATCTGCTGGTATCAATAGATGACTTGTCAAATTATTCTGTGAGTCGAACTCAAGGAATGTTAACCGGTCCTCAAACTCATCTCTTGATATTGGAGCTTGCTCGATTTTAAGAGCGCCATCAACATGATAGTTTTCCAGCGAATGCCATAATACATCAAATTCAATTGATTTATCAACCAGAAGAAATCTACTCAAGGGAAAGGCATAGCCAAGCTGTTTGAGCCCATCTTCCAATTGTGGAATGATATGCTTAACCAAAGGTGCTTTCTCGACACTCGTAATACGTTCCGCAATTTCTTTCGTGGTGAACGGACGTTGTTCGCTCAAGAGCAACTTGAACACATTTGCATGTACTTCTCCTTGTCCTACTATCGTAAGTCTTTCTTCGATAGCTTTCAGCAACTGGGGTTCAAGGCATGGCGTCTCAACGCCACCAAAAGGGACTCGCTGCGTCTGAAGAAAATCGATAAGTTCATCACCAGAAATAACCTGCATTTCGGTTTCTGAACCAACTGCTTTACTCATAATACGTGAAAAAAGCGAGACAAGGAGCCCCAGGTTACCACGTGTCACTGATACCAGATTGTAGAATACGCCTGTAGTAGAAACCGGCAAAGGAGAAGGTAAACTTCCGTGATAGCTGTACTTCAGTAGCTCATAGAGAAATTTCACACCTTCGTTTGGTCTCACAGGTTCGACGTTGATAACAGAGAGTCTTCGGCCGAAACCACCAAATACTTGTCGGATGTCGGGGTCCATGCAAATCTGATTATAAGCCTCAGGTGTGCAAGCCAGAAATATGAATAAAGATGATCCATATTTCCCTTGGTCTGAGAGTAGAGCAAATTGCCCATTTAGAGTCTCTTTAACACCCTGCATTAAATGCCGCAGTTTCTCGGGTTCATGAATAAGCTCTTCCACTTCGTCAATAAACATGAAGATTTTCCGTTCTTTTCGGTCAGCAGTAAGTTGCTTTAGACCGACCTCAAGCCATTCATCGAGCAATTTGACACCTCTTGCTGGAACAGGGGCGCCGGTATACTCCTCTCGAATTGTCTCAAAAATAGCAGATAAGAACCTTCTACTTTCCGAAGCTGTTTCCTCTTCAAAGCGGACCAAATTGTTACCCAAGGATGAAGCAGCAACCAAAAAGCCGTGGCCTCCTTTCTTTTCAGCCTCGGACTTGATATATCTTTGGAAAATATCTGTTTTACCCTCTCCCCATTCTCCCAGTATTACTCTCGCTGCAGGTTCTCTTGCTTCTTTATTACAGTGCTTAAGAAAGTTTCGTATCTCCTTGATGACTGTTTGCCGGCTCGGAATGCTTATATCTTCAAACCCTACTGCGTGAACAAGAGTCGCGTGAGCGACACCTGAGTCTGGTGGCAACCGTTTATATCGCCTTGTAGTACCGTAGGGCATTTTAATCTCCTCGAAGCCGGGATATGCCCTTCAACACAGCTGTCTCGCCGGCTTTGTGTTCCACAACGCGTTCTTTACGGTCGATGCGTTCCTTCTTGTCGGGACCCCTTATAAGCAGAGGAAATGGTACTAAGCTTATTTGCCCTGTAACTATCATTTCTCCCTGTTCAAGCCGCGTTAAACGATTAGACACCGATGGAGGAAGTCCGCCAGTAACACTATTAACAAAACGTACATCTTCAGGAGAAATGCGATGGATGAAGAACGTATTACACATAGAAAGGACTATAGGATCCACAAATGATGGCCGTTGAGAAATAAGGCAAAGCGAGAGTCCGAACTTTCTCCCTTGAGTAGCGATGGCAGATAATTTTGTCTTCGCTACGCTAGAACCCACAGGATAGCTTTTATCTGGACAAAAGTACTGAGCCTCCTCAATCACAAACATCATATAACGTTCGGCACCTTGTATCTTAAAACGGGTGAATTCATCAAAAAGAATTGTTGTTAAATAACCTATGAAGAATTGTTTTGTTTGCAGGTCCACACCGGTTGCGCCATCAGCAGAAAAATCAAATATTGCTATACCGCCTCGTCTGGTCAACATGTCAATAAAAGCCTGCTTGTTGGTAACAGGACTATCGCGTTCTGAAAGAAGTTCTTGTTGTTCCTCAATTACATTGTGGAATTTGTCAAGTGCCCTCTCGACGGCGGCCACAACCTGAGCCTGCCCAGTAACAGAAGATCTAAGGTCCTTGAAGGAAGTAGTTAGTAAAAGCTGGTGAGTTAATCCTGCCCCAACCTTGTCCTCAAGAGTATTTTGCAGAGCACTTACCTGAAACTCCGCACCCTCAAGCGAACCACCTCTATAGAATTGCACAATTGCCTCCGCGAGTTCGCGACTATTTAGGTCATTTAGTGAAATACCGATAGGCTTAATTGTATCTGTTAGACTTCCGCTCCGACGTAGCGCTTTGAAAACTTTTGGGAAAACATATCGCGTTATGTTCTCATAGGCACCGAGTTCATATTCTGTGAAATTTGTGTAGTCACCATTAGCGTCAATAATAACCATAGGATACGAGCACTTACTTGCCCCGCCACTTGTGTTTTTTGCAGGAATCTCTGACAGCTTTATTATTAAAGAGCCGGTATCAAAACTTTTTCCGCTACCGGTTACTCCAAATATTGCCATATGCATAGGGATTTTTTCTATGTCTAAGGCGATGGGAGAACGAAGGTAACCACTAAGTGACCCGTACCAGAGAATGCCGTCATCACCATGCTTTTTCCCGAAGATGGCTTCTTCATTTCCTGCAGCATCGTATTTAAGAACACGGTCACCCGGATGGGGCGGAATTGTAATCTCATACCCCTCCTGTCGTGGCAATCGCATTAAAAGCTCAAGTTTGCAAGTTTCGTATTGTCTGGCAACATCAGATGGCACTGGCATATGACGGCGGCGTGCCTCGGAAAAGCCATCACCTTCACCAAAGAAAGCATTATGCGGGATGATTTCAGATATGCGAGTAAGAATATTAGCTTGCGGTTTTGACATTTCTACTATGACGAGCATACCTTCTCTGATGGGTCCTCGTTCTGCTTCAACAAACGGCTGGAAATAGGTTTCGCTTGTTGTTGCTCCGGTAAGAATCACACCAAGTTCGGTCTTTTCGTTATTCTTATTATGTGAACGATTTGTCATCTGAATCACCTCAATTTTGTTAGCAAGATTTGGTTAACAGGGTCGGTTGCCAGTTGAGCGGTCATTATCTCATAGTAAAGAGTTTCGGCGCAACCTTGTCTGATATTGCACTTTTCATGAGCTATTTGAACAGGAAGTGGAATCTGATGGCCTGGGTATATGGTGTGTACCGCGATATCAAGTGTTCGTTTGGCCGAAGATTGAATTTCCTCTGTAGTCAGCTCTGCATCAGCCAAAACCGCTAATTCCATTCGGAGCAGAGGGCTCCCTGCACTTAGCATTAGATAACACATGATGATCCTGATCCCATTCTCCAGATAAAGTTCAAAGACTTTTGTCGACTTGGAAACATCTAGAGCGGTCGAAACCAAGTACGCCTCAGACTCTTTCGAAGTGTACGCCAAAAGTGTCATAAGATGACTTAGAAGATAGGCATCAGTCGTAAACCTCTTGAAGCATTCTGAAACCTCGGGTCTTTGGACCTCGGATGTTCTTACGCAGTGTTGGACAAACTGTGTATCAACCGACCTTTTGACAAAACCCATCACGGGTATTTGCTGATTTAGGCACGCTCGAATTGCTGAGCAACGGTCGCCTATGTACTGTTTATCTCTGCAGCTCGGAGGTTCAGCAATCGGACCATCAATCATCACAATTGAAGGTATCTGATGGCCAGCCCATGATGCAATAGCCTTTGTTTCTACGCTTGCCAAAAGCAGGTTTGCTGTGGATGAAATCTGCTCAAAGTCATGTTCCTGTATTCTCTGGATGTCGGCATCACAGATTACATCTGGCACACACTTTAGTCCGCGGTGAAATACAACCTGAGCAGCGCTGGCAAAAATATACCACGTTCCACCAGCCCCTCCCATCAGCTGGTGACTTCCGTCAATTCCAACCAAGCACTCGAGTATTTCTTCGGGTGGCGAGCCTAAACTTTCCTTTCTTATAAGATTCAACTCTTGACACAACGGTGACAATTTTTGGGCTTCCTTGTGAAGTCGCCGCAGTTCCTCTCTCTCAGCAGCACCTTTTTCAACTGCCTGTTCCATCAGCTTGGATAAAGTTTCTGGCTCTGTCTTGTTGAACTCTATGCGACGGATTAAATCCCGAGCCAAGTTATATGCGTTATTCATAAGAGTTCCCCGTCTCGTTTTGACTCAGAAGAACACCAAAGAATCGGTGAGTTCTTGCTAGTCTTTTTTCCAAAAAAGCTTGTGTTTTCCCTACCAAAATGGCTTTTCTGAAGGCCTGAACCTCTTTGTGAAATACCCATGCATTGTGAATGCATCGTGCTTTGAAGCTGTTATCAAGTTTTCTTTTCCGCCACCTGGTCCACTTGTATCTTGAACACACCGGACATGCGCAACCTTGCAAAACCTGTGATTCATCTTCATTAATGACCCGTCTCGCTTTGTAGCTATTTGGACGGGGGGAAAGGAAACGGTCACTAATACCTGGAAGTTGAATTGCGCCGTAAGCGGCTTTTAACCGCCATGCCACGGAATCTACGGAATCCGCCCCTAAGGCAAATAAGGACAAGATTGTTGTTGTGCCGCCCGCACCGAAGACATGTATCATTGATTTTGGAAATTCATTCCGAATTATCATAATTGCGTCTACGATGAATGTAACGTGGTCACCGGTGTTACCATTTTCCCTCCGGTAGTTGAATCTATCCCGTACGTAGCTACCCTTCATAAGAGGCACAAGACTACCAAGGCCTACCAGGGGCGGATTACCCAACATTCGCTTTATTTGATTGCAGGCCAGCGTAAGGCTGCGTAGGGTGTAGCCATGAATGACAGGCATGAATGCATATGATTTCGCGTAGGATGCCATCAATTCCGTATTCCGCAATGTGCACTCCCACCTTTTCTTATTTTCAAAGTCGGATAGAGTCGGGTCAAAAGGATGATCCAAGCTGACCCCGATGTCTATACTAGCCCTGTCGTACAAGTTGCTAATTTCTAAAGGCGAAGCATTTAAATTGCGATTCTTTTGAAAAAGGAATCCTCCTGAATCCATCATGACGGGACCGTTATAACCCAAGTAATTACGCAGGCCTTGTTCACAGATACTTTTAGCTAACAAGGGTCTGCTAATAACCTCACAGGCATTTACTAACACTTTAACTCCTTCTCTTCTTTTATTTTTGTTCTGCCATACACAAACTGGTCCATCAAAATTGTGGCCAAACCAGATTATGGGTGTCTTGATTGTGTAGCCATTCACTATGAGTCGACCAGCTCTTGCATTCGAATCGGTTGCTTCCTGGAATTCAATGAATTTGACATTCTTACTTTTACTCATAAAACTCTATTGTAACCTTTAATAGGTGGAAACTTCCCATATTACGGACTGTTCATTAATCAAAAAGTGCATTATGCCATCTTAAATCATTTTTTTTCACCTCGATAAATAGCAGTCCCACCTGAGCTCTCTTGTACTACGACCACTTTACTCAATGATGACAATCGTGGTTTAAGACGTACCCAAATCCATCTGGCAATATTTTCACTTGTTGGGTTCTCCAGGCCTTTTACATCATTTAAGTAGTTATGGTCGATATGTCGAAGTAAAGGGGCGAAAGCTTTCTTTATCTCCTCGAAGTCCACGACCCAGCCGCTACGTTGTCTTATCTCGCCTACTATGTGAATTTCAACTTTAAAAGTGTGCCCGTGAAGACGAGCGCATTTATGTTCAGGAGGAACATTTGGAAGCTTATGGGCAGCATCAAACGTAAAAACTTGAAAGATCTCCATTTTCTCATTCCTACAGGGCTACTGTTATCTCACACTACAAATGTACATTATCTGCATCTTACCTTGTCCGTTACTTCGATTCACGCTCGGTTCAATGCATACAGATGCTGGATTATTTTTGAAACTCAGTATCTGCTTCCTCAAGTTTCCTAATTATAATATCGTAAATTGTTAGCAACCTCAATCGCAAAGCGATCGAAATTAGTGATAATTTTATATCGTTTGTGCATGATATTAATCGGATTATACTTCCGCTGATATACTTCAGCAGCATACTCCAAACGTGTAAACTTGACGGCAATATATCCATAAATGGCGGGTTATTTATAAAATGCCAGTGTCCCAACCCTGGGTGTGAACTATATGTTCAGCACCGGCAATGAAATTACACTTAGAAGCTTTGGTCACCTATCTACGGTCACCAATTCGACTGGCCAAAGACTTTCGTAAGTTGTCATCCCACGGTGATTGTAATGAAAACTTTATTAAGGTGTTCGTTCAAATTATTAATCGGAATGTGTTGCTTTTGTCGGAGAGGATTACGGCTTTCTCCTTGAGTAGCCTAATCCGGGCGGGGTTAATCGGTGCAACATGAAAGTCCCGTCAAAAGGCCGAACAGCCCAATCCTGGCAGGATTATCTTTTCGATGCAGCCGTGTCGAGTTGTACAGGTTTTCGTTCCAACAACGGATCTGCTTCACAGGATGCTACTTGCCCTATCTTGTCAAAGCCTCCTCAAGCAGCTGGGAAAACTTTTTTGACAGCACCGCGTCAGCAGCTATAAAGTTGAGCGTATCTGCGACCGTTTGCTCGTCTTCCATCCTCTTAGCTACCTCCATATTGATAGCCTTGCCGCAGGAAAAGCACGTCACATATCCGGTCGGGTTGCGGACTCCACAATTTGGACAGGGTCTGTTTTCCTCCAGTTTGCGGCTCTTCTGGTCGGTACCGCTAGTCCTGCCGTACATTTGGTAGTAACTGCGTCCTATATCGGCCTGGGATAGGTGAATATATACGGACGGCATTGTTGAGTCCGCTGTCCAGCCGAAAAATATACGCAGCATCGACTCAGTCCAGCCGAGAGCCGCCATCTCAGTAGCTCGGGCGTGCCGAAAACTGTGCGGCGTAACGTGCTTTGTCTCCAGGCTTGCCTTGACCAGCTTGGCTCTGGCTACCGCCTTGCTTACCACATTGGCGATACCATCAATGTGCAGATTTACCCCCAGTTGCTTCCTGCTGAAGCGAGGAAACAAGGGCGCTTCAGGGTCAGATCTGAACATGTGAAAGTCGTTAAGCCAGTTGTCCAAATCAGGTTTGCATATTACAAGCGGGATGGTGCGCGGGCCGGTCTTGCCGATCACGCTCACTTCAAGACCCTGGTCAGTGTATTTGAGGTCTTTGATGCGAAGAACGCTGGCTTCGCCAACCCTCATCCCTGATTCAGCCAAGAGGCTGACAAGCGCTCTGTCCCTCGGACACTCGGCGCAACTGATGATGGCGTATATCTCTTCGGGCGTTACCAGGTCCGAAGGCTCTATCCTGTGGCCTTTATCTCTGCCTATGCGACTTACTTTCATCCAGTCGACTACCGGAGGGAAGCCCTTCTTATAATCGTGCAGGTAAGAGAAGAACTTGCGTATGACATGACGCCTCGTATTCATGGTGCTTTCAGTGAGTGTCGAACCATCTGGCTTTTTGTGGGTACGCTTATAACGCGGATCCTCGAATGTCCTACACCTCTCGAGTTCCAAAAACTTCACGATGTCTTCCTTATCAAAGGACCTAAAGCACTTGTCGCCAGCGTGGTCCCGGGCAAATTGCTGCAGGTGCCGAAGGGCGATGAGGCACGAGTTCCGTGTGGCCAGTTTGTTGCCGTTAGCGCAGCATTGTCTGTCAAAATCGATAACCAGCCGCTTGTTTTCCTCGGAACCATCGAATCGCTCTATCCTTGCAATGCTATTCTCCATATCCTTTGGTAGATTCGAGGACAGTAGGACATTGTTGACCGCCTGCCTTATGTTCGAGTGCATAGTAGATGCTCCTCCGAAAGCCTTATATACTGCACGGACACGAATTACTCCGTACGCCGATAATCTTAAAAAATTTACTTGTACCGGCAGACGGATGTAGTTCTCCGCAAGTATGCTTTGCTAATTAATATATGGAGCAGCTCGCTTATAAAGCTTTTGCGGTTTTCACCGGTGTAGATTCAGTGTCCGCGGAACGGCTGCGACGTTACCCTGGCTCGGAAGAACGTGGAGGCTGAGCACATGAGCCAGATTTTCGCACAGCAGCAAGTACAAATTCCTCGTATGGCTCAAGTCGATCCTGTCGCATAAGTACCGTTCGATGGATCGCAAGTGGCTATATTTGAGTTACCGGCGTGTCATGCATATAATGCCGTTGTTTCTTGTATTTAGGAGGCAGAGTGTGAATCAAAAATTTGAGGAGGAGTAAACGAAAAGTAAAATGCCTCTGCTACGATGGATGGTGCATGCCTCTTGAGAAGTAATTGGTTGAGGAGATACTTAAAGCTTGCGCCTTGAGTGGGGTTGATTTTTAATGTGGGAAAGTACGAATTTCACCCACTCCAGTTGCTTCACTTCCAGGATTGTGTTGTCGCTCATGTTTGGACATGTCACATCGACCTTTTTGCATGTTGTGTTCGCCCGTTGCAAATCATGCTTGTGAATTTGAACCTTGCCACACACCATCCTTCTGTCTGTGCGGATTGCAGAATTGCTTCACAGAGGTCAAGCAAGCACAACAATGCAGTGTATGCTGGCATCAGAGTAGCGGTTCTGCCCCATTATAGAGTTGCTCTCAGGTTCTTCCCTCTCTCGGCCTTAGTTACTTGTCAAAAGCTTCAGAATTCTTACGAAAAGAACATTATTTGTTTGCGCTCACACCTATTTTCCCCCTAACAAGTTGGTGTTACCAGCATTGTTCGAGCAAATACAATATACAAACGAAGATATTAAGAAATATGAAATCGCCCTCAATCTTTGGGCAGTATGCTTGCCAAGGGCTCAATTTATAAACTCTGATGCCGATGAGGTTAGTATCTTTACTGTATAGATCAGCTAAAATTGTATTATTTTCCGTGTGCCCTTTTTTGTTTGTTTCCCTTATCGGGGATATATTTAGAGGTCATAGGAGGTCTATTTCCCTCGATTCAGCAGAGAAAAATGATATAATGTTTTTGGGATTGGCCCGTGTCGGTCCATAAGGCTGTTATTGGAGGAACTGATAATTAACATATTAGGGCAATTCGAAGTCGTTGAGCGATATCGGAGTCATTTCGGGCTGGCTTATGAATACTATGGAATGGCTAAGCGTAATGGGGCTATCAGTCATATTAATCGTTACCGCCTTGTTGCTTGTGGTATCGGGAACAATCGCAGTTGTGCTTGTTGTTGACAGACGACAGGCATTACGCAAGCGGAAACAATCACCATCCGAGATTGGCAAGAAAAAAGAACAGCCACCCAGCGAAATAGTACAGGCGGAAACAGGAGAACAGGCAAGCCGAAATCAAACAAAACCTCAAGGCGATGCTGTTCAAACGGTAGAATTACCACCGAGTGTTACGCCAGAACCGCAGCCGAAGACACCCGTCGGTAGGCACCCGCCACCACGGCCAGTAGAGCGAGGACCACACCGCGGTCCAAAAGAACCGTCCGATGAAAAGCCAAAGCTTATGAGAAGGTCTGCGCTTAAGCCTGAGATTGTTTGCTGGGAAGAAGGAAGGAACTGGATTGTTGGAATAGAGATGCCGGAACAGATGCAACCACTGAGTGTAGTCCAGAACAACGACACGTTAGAATCTGACAGTGCAAATGAGACTTGTTACCGGCTAAAGCGTATTGAAGGCGACATCAAGGTCACTACTGAAACAGAGAAGATTAGAATCTCAGTTATAAAAATAGGAAAGAATTGTCTTATTTTCAAAATGCGTAGAAACTGGAGTGGATTGGGACGGTTAGTGCGATATCCCAACATTGGGTACTATCTCGCTGTTGTTCCACAAGCATGGCAGCGTGACGAGGAGGTGTCGGGTCACGCCAGCATTAACCCAGAATCCACCCAAATACATGGGTATAGTGCTCACTTCTTTTATCTGGATAATAGTAATAGGGTCATTGCTTTCATCGCCTCTGACGGTGACCGGGTAAAGATTGAATCAAAACGTCCTCGTTTTGGCCTTATCGGGACAACCATAACCGATGATTCTGAGGACATGGGTCCGCTTTTTGCAGGACAACCACCATGTCTGCGCTCTCTTGAAAAAAAAGGATGGACCGACGTTGGAATAATCGTTATCGGCGAAGAAGGACGAGGTAAGAATAAGTGGCGAACGTCATTTTTTCCAAATGCTGATGCCATTGAACAGCCAATGCCTGATGAGTTAGTAGGACGGGGAGGTGGTTGGTACTTCTCAAGAATATATAACAAAAACGAGAATCTCATAGAGAGTATGGATTTTAGATTTCTGAATGTGCTGAAGAATGTTGAGATTTCACCTTATTCTTTTTTGCCAGGTCCTGATGGGCATACCCCGGTGATGCTCAGTTTTTACCATGAACAAGATTGTCAGATTAATCTGATAAAAGCCCCTGAAGGCGTTGTCGAGGTTAAACAAGAAGACCATAAAACCACTGCAATAATCCCGAATAATCAGGCATGGGATTTAACGTATTGGGAACTACGATCAGGTAAAACAAAGGTTTTAATGGAAATAATGGTTGAGAGGGTCCGCTGGAGCTTGGTCACGATGGATGAAGAAACACCGAGTGAGCAACGTGACAAACCTTATCGTGTTGAACGTAGTACTTTTACAGCTACTTCCAAGCAGGCTCTTCAAATATGGCTCCCAAAACTAAACTGGACAAGGGAGGTTGTTGTGGGTTTTGATCCTACAACCTGTAGAAAATTTCAAGTAAAAGCTACACAAAGATTTGTTAGAATTCCACTATCTGATTTCTCTGATGCTAGCCAAATCAGTATCTCGACCGAACAAGCTGAATTGAAGATTTGGATTCCCACTCGTGATTCTCGCAGCGATGGGGTTACTATTTGTGTGATCGCATCAAAGATTGAAACACCATCACTGCCAGCGATCACCTTTGTCCCGCCGAAAGTCGATCCTAACCAGATGCGTTCATGTAGCACTTGTGACCACGCAAGGGTACGATATGAAACTCTTTTCTGGTGCAGACGAAACAACTGGCCGCGGGTGGCAAGGGAGAAATTTGACAAAGAATTTGCTGCGCATGTTTGTAGTGATTGGAGGGGTGAATATTATGACGCTGAAGGCAATAGGCATACCAGTTAATTCTGCATCTGGGCGAACTGAACTTAAATCTTGGGCAGCCTGAGGATAATTGGTTGGGACGAACTTTGTGACAAGCCATAATCTGGCATGAATGGTTTTGCTATTATAAATTGTTGAGTAAACATGGTATAAATGAGGCAGTAACCGTAATAAGCAAGGAGAATAGATGAATTTGCTGACATTGTCCGAACAGATTGTTGAGAGATACAGACGCTACCTTTTGAGCACTTTTTATTTTAAAGACCCTGTTCTGAGGGAATCATTTCGTGAAGCGATGAGTAAGGAGTATCTTAGTAAGGGTCCTTATCTTGAAGCGACACCTGTGTTCAGGCGAGGGATGAAGACGAGCGAACTATTCAAAGAGCTCCTCATAAACGTTCCAGATGAAGGATTTTTGAATGCTACGGCTGGAGATAGACCTCTTTATTTGCATCAAGAAGAGGCTATTCGTAAGGTCTTTGGTGAGGGACACAATGTGGTTGTTGCGACAGGGACGGCCAGTGGCAAGACCGAGGCTTTTCTTTATTCCATCCTTCTTCACTTATATAGGGAATTTCAATTAGAACAATTGGGAGCAGGCGTTCGAGCATTGATTCTTTATCCGATGAATGCTCTGGCTAACGACCAAAGGGAACGGCTTGGCGAGATCGCTAAGCAGCTTATAACTGCTGGCTCACCATTCCGATTTACATTTGGGCAGTATATAGGAGAAACCCCAGAGAACGAAGATGACTCGGCCCGTCACGCGAGGGATCACATTGACAATCGACTTCCAGGAGAGTTGGTCTTACGCAGAGAGATGCAGGAAAACCCGCCTCATATCCTTTTGACTAATTATTCCATGCTGGAATATTTGCTCATCAGACCACACGATAGTCTTCTATTCGATGATGGGCGTGCCAGATGGTGGACATTTCTCGTATTAGATGAAGCCCACCAATATCGAGGATCCAAAGGTATTGAGATGAGCATGCTGGTTAGACGGTTGAAAAGAAGATTACGGGAAGGAGGACGCGATGAATCCTTCAAATGTATTGCTACAAGCGCAACAATCGCAGGTAGTGTACGCGACAGAGCTGATGTTGCAAGGTTTGCTTCAGAGCTATTTGGTGAGGAATTTCGGGAGGAAAATGTGATTCTGGGAACGACAGAATCCATCTCCGATTCCAGCATCGAAGACCTATGCCTTGAGGAATATGGCAGACTGCGTCAAGCACTTGATACAAAAAAGGGAGACCATTTGTCAGAGATCATGCACAACCTTCACTTAGTGGTCCCTCACCACTTCAATGTGACTGAAAAAGTCGGGTACATCCTTCAGCATGATCGCCGTTCTACCAAACTTCGTCAGCTCCTTGAATTGGAACCCAAACATATTAGAAAAATTGCTGACGAGTTGTTCCAAGATTTACCAAAAGACGCTCGTGCTGAATCTCTATCAGAACTTATTGGTCTTTTGATTCAAGCCAAGGATGCATCTTCTGGTGCACCTCTTCTTTCCGCAAGATATCATCTCTTTCTCAGGTCACTAGAAGGGGCCTTCGTATCTTATTTCCCTCAGATGGGAGTTTTTCTCGAGCGGGGTGGCGGAACTGAAAAGGGAGTAACGTTTGAAGTTGCCCTTTGCCGAGAGTGTGGGCAGCACTATATTGTCGGCAGATGCAGAGGCGGGAAGCTACAGGAAGCTATTCGCGACATTGGGCACCCAGACTTTAAGGCGAACTTCTTCAAGCCTGTTCAGGGAAATGGTCTTGAAATTGACAATGATGAGGAAGACATTGCAACTAAAAAGAAATTGTTTCGTTTGTGTGTACAGTGCGGCGCAATGGCACAAATTGTTCGAGCACAGGACAAACCAATATGTGAGCATACTGAGTCCATCCTTGTCGAGGAGCAGGAGGGTGTAGAAGAAAGAGAGGATCAGGTTCCGAGATGCAGTGCCTGTGGTTACCAGGCGCCCGACCCTGTGAGGGAGGTAGTTCACGGCACTGATGGTCCCCATGCAGTTATTGCTACTGCACTCTACCAGAGACTCCCAAAGGAAAGGCGGAAGGTTCTTGCGTTCGCTGATGGACGCCAGGAAGCTGCTTTCTTTGCTTGGTATCTCCAGAACTCGTATATGGACATTCTTAACCGTAACCTGATTCTAAAAACTGTTAATATAATGAGCCATAGTACGCAAGCAGGATTGTCTCTGCGGGAACTTGTAACTGGTTTACGAGATACTTACCGTAGAAACGGAGTTTTCCCGCCTGCTACGGGAGATTTGGAACTGCGTCACAAGGCATGGCATAGACTCTACTGTGAATTTCTGACAGATGAACCAAGGATTTCGCTTGAGGGTGCCGGACTTTTGCGATGGTATGTTAAGTGGCCAGAGAAATTCAGAGTGCCGAATATTCTACTAAACCATCCTTGGTCATTGACCGAGCAGCAAGCAAGAGACTTGATTTTCATTCTCTTGGATTTCATGAGAGCGGATAGAGCTGTGGAATTGCAGACAGAGAACGGTGTTTCCTTGAATTGGAGTGACCTTGGACTTCAAGCGTCACAAATGTCTATCCTTTCCATCAAGAAGGGTAAGCTTAGGTACGGAGAGCGAAGATGGGGCGGGGCACATGGAAAACGGGTGCAGTTCCTTGCCAAACTTTTAATGAGAAAAGGGGTACCTGAACGAGAGACGATTGAGAAAGCTATGGAGGCCTTGGCATATATTTGGGAAGCTATTAAAGATAGCGATAAGTTAATGCCGTCAGAGCACCGATTTTTACTTCCTATTGGCGACGGTCGAAGGTTAAACCCTGATTGGTGGAGAGCTTTTCGAGTATCAGACAATGATACTATATACCAATGTGATACGTGTGCCAGACTTCAGAGTACTTCGGTCGGTGGTGCTTGTACACGTCATAGATGTCCAGGGACTGTTCGCAGGATTCAAGCCAAAGAGGCAGAAGAAATCAAGGCAAGTCACTACCGGGTGCTTTATGAGGAAGACCTTCCTGGTGTCTTACGGGTGGAAGAACACACTGCCCAAATTGACAAGGAAAAGGCGAGAGAATTTCAACGTGACTTCAGGGATAATAAGATTCATGTCCTAAGTTGCTCCACAACTTTCGAATTAGGTGTTGACTTAGGTAACCTTGATACGATCTTTCTTCGAAACGTTCCGCCGGAAACATTCAACTATTCTCAGCGTGTGGGGAGAGCTGGGCGCCGCAGTGGATTTCCAGGATTTGCGATTACTTTCTGTCGGCGTAATCCGCACGACCTATATCATGGGGCTCATCCTCAAGAACGAATCCTTAAAGGGATGGTTCGGCCGCCAATAGTCTCCCTCCAAAATGAAAAGATTGCTACCCGCCATATTGCCGCAACAGCTTTATCTTGCTTTTTCAGGAAGTCTCGCGACCGATTCGAGAATATAAGCAGATTGTTTGGGGACATGGAGCATCCTACGGGCGTTGAAAGTTTCTTAAATTTTTTGCAACAAAACAAGGCCGAGCTCAAGGAGTCATTGAGGAGCATTGTCCCCTCAGCGATGGCGAGCAAGGTCGGAATCAATAATGGAAGCTGGATCGAAAGCATTGCGGGAGAAAATAGCCGTTTTGCCTTGGCCGAAGCAGAGATTTCAAGTGATTTTCGGATTCTGCGAGAGCTTGAAAGAGCTTGTGTTACGCAACGAGACTATAGAAATGCTGAATGGGCAAGCCGAAGAGCGGAAACCATTCAAAAGGAAGACACATTGTCTTTTCTCTCTCGTAAAGCCATAATCCCCAAATACGGTTTTCCTGTAGATGTCGTGGAGCTAGACACACAGAATACAACGAACTTCTGAATCTTTTGACGTTTTGCTTCAGAGGGATCGGTCTATTGCCATAGCTGAATTTGCTCCCACGAGCAGATTGGTGGCCAACAAAAAAGAGTGGATATGCTACGGGCTCAAGAAAGTTGCAGGAAAAGAATGGCCTCGTAAATGTTATCGGAGGTGTGCTCAACATAACCTTTTTATGTGTTGGCCCAAAGAACAGCTCAAACCCTCAGAGATATGTTGTGGATCAGCGAAAGAGGGTGAATATATTGTTCCACAATTTGGTTTCGTTACAGACCATCAGAAGCCAAGGGACCCGAAGGGTCGCTCACGGCGGGTTTTTACAACCCGGCCATATTTCGTAATGTTGACTGGACCCCCTCCAGGCGACATCGATTTCGGAGTTATTCGACTTACGAAAGCTTCGCCTGGCTTAATGGTTGTACTTTGCGAAGGCCGCAAGGGAAGTGGTTTTTACATCTGTTGTGATTGTGGAGCGGGTTTTTCTGACCGCAGAAAACAGCATGAAAATTGTTATGGAAAAACATGCACTGGAAGGCTCGATAGAGTTTCTCTCGGACATGAGTTTGAAACCGATGTTATTCAGATGCAGTTTCTTCTGGAGATACATCAAGAAAGAACTAACGGGGTGTGGTTTGCCCACTCCCTTGCCTACGCTTTACTCGAAGGGGCCAGCGGGATTCTGGAGGTTCCTTCCACCGATTTAAGTGCAACAGTAGCGTATGGCGGGGACGCGGCTATTCCTCCTATCATTCTCTATGACAATGTGCCGGGTGGGGCTGGACTCGTTGCTCACCTTGAAGAAAGGGATAAGCTCCGTAGTTGCTTAGAGGCGGCGATTGAAAGAGTTAATGGGGGTTGTGGGTGCAGTGAGAACGATAGTTGTTACGGCTGCCTTCGAAGCTACCGAAATCAGTTCGCTCATCAACATTTGCGACGTGGTCAAGCTGTGCATTACCTCAAATTGTTGCTATCGCGGTGGTGATTATAGTTCATATACTGCACATTTTTGTGCTGCCCTGCCTTTTTGGAATGTCCGATACTAATGATCGGAGAGATGGTTCACCTGTTTGCCACCAATATATCGCTGCTAAATCGCTAATAGTGCTGTTTTGTACTGACTGAAAGGCGACTATAATTCAAATTACGCAGTCAAAATATTTGAAGAGAAAAAGACAGAACCTTATTACATGTTCGGGTATTGGGTTGTTGTTTGACTGCCAAAGAAATATTCTCTCGTAGCTGAGTGACAATCTTGGCGTAAGAGGCCATGTAAAGAATAAATAACAAATAGATTTGCTTGATACAAGAAGCCATATTGATGCGCTATTTATATTATATTAGGAAACGTTCGCAGTTGGTATAGTATTTAATCGGCAACGCCTGAAGAGAGCATTCGAGCGGAAAACACCCCTGATTTAAGAAGTTGCTTGAGAGTTGATTAGTTGGGACGCGTTGCGGATTAAATTCCAAGGACGAAACCGCTTCGCGGCACGACAAAGAATTGCCATAGACAGAACATTGTTTTTCTATGGGGATTGTAAGAAGAACAGCCCGTCACGTCATGAGCTTCAGCAGGGTTTATACGGAAGCTGTGAATAATACACGCCAGGGGTAGGGTAGGTTTTGTTGGATGGCAGAGACGCAGAGGGTGGGTTTGTTGGTGGTTCATCGGAGTGCAAAAACAAGCTCTGCTTATCACCTTCGCGAGATGCTTTGCAGCAACGAACAAATATAGGCGGAACATAATTTTGCTCATGAGCTATCCATTATCTCTGGCAGAACTTGCAAATCTATCCAAACAGTAGGCAAAAGCACCGGCAGTTGTGCAAGACGTACCATATGACCTCGCTTACAGCAGGGACACTCGGTTAGATCTACACCAGTTAAACGGAGCATTCTCTCTTGCATTGTTTCCGGGGGAACTTCCGGAGGATCTGGACAAAGGCCAAGCAGCTCTCGGCATCTGGTCATAAGCTGCTTTTTGCAGCGGTTGGCAAGGAACCCATAATGACGAATTCGCATGAACGAATCGGGAAGCACATGGAGTAGGAACCTCCGGATGAACTCCTGCGCGACTATGGTTATCTGTTTGCATCTGTCGTTGTCGGCGCGGTCTCTATACCGGAACGTCACCAAGCCATCTTCGACTTTCACGATGCGGTGGTTAGATATGGCAACCCGATGTGTATATCGGCCGAGATAATCAAGCACCTTCTCAGGACCATTGAAAGGTGCCTTACAATAGACAATCCAGTCCTTTTTCCAGAGTTGGTCAATCAGCTGGAAGAAGTTCACTTCAGTTACAAGAGAGGCTATCTGCCCAGGAAATATCAGCATACCTTTAACAAATGCCTTTTTAAGATAATCAATAAATTTGCCACGAAAAACCTTTGACAGTGCCTTCACGTGGAAGAGGAAATTCTTTCGTGAGTGGATCCAACGCTTGCCGTCAAAAGACAAAACGCCCGACGGGATCACACAATGAAGATGAATGTGACTGAGTAGCTTCTGGTCCCAAGTATGCAGGATAGCGATAAAGCCTGCTTTTCCATTCAGGCCGTGCTTTGGATCGGCAGCAAATTCCTCCAGAGTCTGGGAAACAACCTTGAATAGAAGGTCAAAAATCACCGTCTTATTGCAAAGGGTCAGGGCATTTAGCTCATGGGGAAGCGTGAAGACCAGATGGAAATAGTCCACTGGTAGTAGCTCTGCCTTGCGCTTTTCGAGCCATTCGGCCTTGGTCAGAGCTTGACATTTCGGACAATGGCGGTTGCGGCAGGAATTATAAGCAATCCTTTCAAATCCACACCAGTCGCACCGTTCCACATGCCCGCCGAGATACGCCGTGCGGCAAACCTCGAGGGCATGCATCACCTTCAGATCAGACAGTGGTAAAGAATGACTACGCCTATACTGCTCACCATATTCACGGAAGATGTCAGCAACTTCGTAGCATGGTCTTGTGGACTCAAGGTTCCCTGCCGTCTGTGTGGTAACGGACGGCATAGGTGGACCTCTACTATTATTGAATACTCCTGCCAGATGGAACCGCCAGCAGATCCAATGGACTCTGTGTTCCCTGCAGTGTCTTGCTGGTTACCTGCAGATACCGCACCGTGGTCAGAATGGAACTATGACCCATCAGCAACTGGATGGTGCGGATATCTTGCCCTGCTTCCAGCAGGTGGGTGGCAAAACAGTGACGTAAGGTATGAATCCCACCTTTTCGAGTAATACCGGCCTTTGCAACTGCTTGAGCATAGACCTTTTGAGCCATGCGGGCACACAACGGCTCGTGCCGTTTAATGCCTGGAAACAACCACACAGCAGGCCGCTTTATCTTCCAGTAAGAGCGCAGTTCACTAAGCAAGCGTTTTGATAAAAGTGTATAGCGGTCTTTCTTTCCCTTACCCTGGTCTACCCGGATCATCATGCGGTCGCTGTGGATGTCGGTTACCTTCAGGTGCACCAATTCGTTAACTCGGAGGCCTCCACTATAGGCGGTCATCAATAGGACCCGATGTTTTGGATTGCGTGGGGCAGCAAATACACGCTCCAGCTGCTCAGAGCCGAGGATCTCCGGAAGGCGAGTTTCTCTTTTGATTTGTGGGATCGTGACACTTGCTCCATTCTGTTCGAGCGTCACAATGTAGAAGAAACGAAGTGCAGTGATTATGGCGTGGCAGGTACCCACAGCCAGCTTACCCTCGCTCAACAGGTGCACAATGTAGTCCTGGATTTCTTCTGTGCTGATTCTATCTGGCGATCGATGGTAGTACTCGGCCAAACCAGCTACTGCCCTGAGATATCCTCGTTGGGTTGTGGGTGAAAAATTCCGCAACTTCATGTCTCTGATCATCCGTTTTCGTAACTCTGACATAATAAGTCCTTTCTGTTTGATACCACAAATTTAGACACTCCCTGTGAATGTCCTGTCAGAGAAATCTTAACGGATAATCGAGAAATGCCGAAAGCGTAGAAGTGCTAAGCGATACGAGAAATGAAGTTAAAGAAAAGAACGCCTATACCACCGCGAAGCGGTTTAGTTCTTGGTGTGAGAACTGAATGTGAACTTTCGCACTTTTTTGATTAATCATGAAAAACTGTAAAAATAAAAATGGCCTGCCGATGAAATGGGTAATAACGAACCTTTTTCATGGAGGCCAATATGAACACTACTATTCTCATATCGGC